>Ga0160437_1000048_pt1 | contig 85696 bp, 74 predicted proteins | sample HID1975I_E0MG_FD_108227 | JGI IMG/M metagenome (GOLD analysis project Ga0160437, IMG submission 108227) | Enriched soil microbial communities from UW Madison campus, WI, USA - HID1975I_E0 MG | ecosystem: Environmental > Terrestrial > Soil > Unclassified | place: USA: Madison, Wisconsin... | reverse complement strand
CTTAGATTCTTAGATTCTTAGATTCTTAGATTCTTAGATTCTTAGATTCTTAGATTCTTAGATTCTTAGATTCTTAGATTCTTAGATTCTTAGATTCTTAGATTCTTAGATTCTTAGATTCTTTAAAATAAATTTACTTCGTAAATTTATTTTATACAAGTTTAAGCCATAAAAAAAGCCTCTTCAAAAGAAGAGGCTTTAGTACTCAGAGCGGGACTTGAACCCGCACGAACATTGCTGTTCACTGGATTTTAAGTCCAGCGTGTCTACCAATTTCACCATCCGAGCATTATATGATTTTGAGCGAAAAACGGGGCTCGAACCCGCGACCTCGACCTTGGCAAGGTCGCGCTCTACCAACTGAGCTATTTTCGCGTTTCAAATTCTATTTAAGAACTCTGCAATACTTAACTTGTTTCGTATTGCGAGTGCAAATTTAGGACATTTATTCAATTACACAAGCATTTTTTTTAAAAATATTTTACTTATTTTATAACTTTCTGATAACCTAAACTTTAAACTTGAAAATTTTTTAAATTTATTTTTTCACTAACATTCTTTTAATCTCATTCAGCTTCATCAGGGCTTCTACTGGTGTGATCGCATTAATATCGAGGCTCAAAATTTCTTCTTTTATTTCTTCCAATAAAGGATCATCCAAATTAAAGAAACTCATCTGCATTTCTTCATTAGCCGCTTTTATTCCATGCAAAGCATCACTAGAATGATTCTTTTCTAATTTCTTTAAAAGTTTTTGTGCTCTAGAAATAACAAGCTGCGGCATTCCAGCCATTTTTGCAACGTGAATTCCAAAACTGTGTGCACTTCCTCCTTTAACCAGTTTTCTAACAAATAAAACAGTATCTTTTAATTCCTTTACCGCAACATTAAAATTCTGAATTCTCGGCATCGATTCTGTCATTTCATTCAATTCATGATAATGCGTCGCAAATAAAGTTTTTGCTCTTCCTGGATGCTCGTGAAGAAATTCAGCTATCGCCCAAGCAATCGAGATTCCATCGTAAGTACTAGTTCCTCTTCCAATTTCATCCAGCAACACTAAACTTCTATCTGATATATTATTCAAAATAGAAGCTGTCTCGTTCATTTCAACCATAAATGTAGATTCCCCCATCGAAATATTATCTGAAGCTCCTACTCTGGTGAAAATTTTATCTACGATTCCCATTCTAACGCTGTCTGCCGGAACAAAACTTCCCATTTGAGCCAGAAGCACAATCAAAGCCGTTTGCCTCAAAATAGCCGACTTACCAGACATGTTTGGCCCTGTAATCATAATAAGCTGCTGTGTTTCTCTGTCCAGAAAAACATCATTGGCAATATAGGGCGTTCCTACCGGCAATTGTTTTTCAATTACAGGATGTCTTCCATTTTTAATATCCAGTTCAAAAGTATCATCGATTTCCGGCTGCACATATTGATTTTCGACCGCCATTTGGGTAAACGAACACAAACAATCTAACTGGGCAACCAGATAAGCGTTCATTTGAACCGGCTTAATGTAAGTACTTATCCAAGCCACTAATTGTTCAAAAAGCTCACTTTCTATTTTGTATATTTTTTCTTCGGCACCTAGAATCTTGGTTTCATATTCTTTTAATTCCTCTGTAATATATCTCTCCGCATTTACAAGAGTCTGTTTACGAATCCATTCTTCTGGAACTTTATCTTTATGGGTATTTCTAACTTCAATATAATACCCAAAAACATTATTAAAAGAAATTTTTAACGATGAAATTCCCGTTCTTTCTGATTCTCTTCTTTCAATTCCTTCCAAAAATTCTTTTCCAGAAGTTGAAATCGCACGAAGTTCATCTAATTCTTCACTAATACCGCCTGCAATGGCATTTCCTTTTGAAATTGCAACAGGCGCATCTTGATTTAATGTTGTTTTTATTTTTTCACGAAGCAGTTCACAAGCATGCAGACTGTCTCCGATTACTTTTACAGCTTCCTGCGGACTTTCGAGCGCAAGGGTTTTTATCGGAATAATAGCATCTAGAGATTCTTTTAAATAAACAATTTCTCTTGGAGACACTTTGCCCGCAGCAATCTTAGAAATTAAACGCTCTAAATCTGAAATCTGTTTAATTTGATATTGAATGTTATGCAGAATTTCTGGATTCGACTTTAAATAAGCTACAACCTCATGTCGGCTTTTTACTTTATTACTGTCTTTTAAGGGCAGGGCAAGCCAGCGCTTCAATAAACGTCCTCCCATTGGAGAAAGAGTTTTATCGATAACATCTAAAAGCGTAACTGCATTTGGATTATAACTGTGATATAATTCTAAGTTTCGAATAGTAAATCGATCCATCCAGACATAAGCATCTTCTGCAATACGCTGAATCGCCGTGATATGCTGTACACGATTATGCTGGGTTTCTGATAAATAATACAAAATCGCACCCGATGCTATAATTCCTTCCTTCAATTCCTCAACACCAAATCCTTTTAAAGAAATGGTTTGAAAATGTTTAGTAAGGGTTTCTAAAGCATAATCTTCTTTATAAATCCAATCTTCTAGATAAAAACTATGAAAATCTTCTCCAAAAGCATTCTTAAAATCACTCTTATTATTCTTTGGAACTAAAACTTCACTTGGATTAAAGTTCTGTAATAATTTATCAATATATTCTGCATTTCCCTGAGCGGTCAAAAATTCTCCTGTAGAAACATCCAGGAAAGAAATTCCGATATTTTTATTGGCAAAATAAACCGATGCCAAAAAGTTATTTGATTTGGAATGCAGCACTTCATCATTTAAAGAAACACCAGGAGTTACCAATTCTGTCACTCCTCTTTTTACAATTGTTTTGGTCATTTTTGGGTCTTCCAGCTGATCACAGATCGCAACACGAAGTCCGGCTTTTACCAATTTTGGCAGATAGGTATTTACAGAATGATGCGGAAAACCAGCCAGAGCCGTTTCTGTATCAGACCCCGCTCCTCTTTTAGTTAATGTTATTCCTAAAATTTTTGAAGCTCTAATGGCGTCTTCTCCAAAGGTTTCATAAAAATCCCCTACTCTGAAAAGCAGACATGCATCAGGATATTTAGCCTTGATTTCGTTGTACTGTTTCATTAAAGGTGTTTCTTTCACCACTTTCTCTTTAGCTGCCAAATTATTGTGTTTTAAATGAAAAATTAAGACAGCGAATTTATGATTTTTTAGCGGCAATTCGAAAACTTCAAAAATTAAAATATTTTAAGATATTTTTAGGTTGTGATTTAAGAATTTTACATAGCTTTGTTTATCATTTAAAAAAGACCCTAGAAACAATGAAAAAAATAATTTTATTCGCTATGTTGGCTGTAGCTGGTATTACAGCTACTAATGCACAAACAACTAAAAAAGCTAAAACTGCTAAAGTTGCCAAAGTTGAAGGAGCTGGAATGGCTTTTGAAACTGAAACTATCGATTACGGAACTATCGCTCACAATGCTGATGGAAAACGTGAATTCGTTTTTGTTAACAACGGAACTAAACCATTAATCATTACTAACACTACAGGATCTTGCGGATGTACTGTTCCAACTACTCCAAAAGAACCAATCGCACCAGGTGCTAAAGGTGTTATCGGAGTGAAATATGCTACTGACAGAGTTGGTGCTTTTACAAAAACTGTAACCGTTACTTCTAACGCTGAAGGTCAACCTACAAAAATCCTTACTATTAAAGGTACTGTTTTACCAGATCCAGTAAAAAGCTAATCTGAAAAACATATAAATAATCGAAAAAGCTTCCTTATCTTTGGAAGCTTTTTTTATGACTACAATTCAACACTAATGAGAAAACTCGAAAACAGCGAACTGGACCGTAAATCTATTGAAGATTTTAAGAAATCTGAAAAAACACCTTTAATATTAGTTTTAGATGATATCCGAAGCCTTCACAATATTGGTTCTGTTTTTAGAACTGCTGATGCGTTTTTGATTGAGAAGATTATTCTGTGCGGTATTACTGCCACTCCTCCAAATAAAGAAATTCATAAAACTGCACTTGGCGCAACCGAAACTGTAGCTTGGGAACATCACGAAAATGTTCTTGAAGTTATTGAAAATTTGAAGAAAGAAAATGTGCTGACAATGGCCATTGAACAAGTTGAAAGTGCGATTTTTCTTCAAGATTTTACAATTGAAAAAGATCAAAAATATGCACTCGTTTTTGGCAACGAAGTCTATGGTGTTGCTCAAGAGGCTGTTGCAATATGCGACGGATGTATTGAAATTCCTCAGCTTGGAACCAAACACTCTCTTAATATAGCAGTTAGCGCTGGAATTGTAGTTTGGGATTTGTTTCAAAAAATAAATTGGCCTAAATAGAAATTATTTTTTTTGTTATTAATAAATTGATATTTTTAGCAAATGAAAAATATTAATTTATCAAACTTTATTCTTTTATTTTCCGTTTTAAGTTTTAATTTTTCCATTGCAAATGAAAATATAAAAACTTTTAACAAAAACAATAAATTTACTTTAAAAGACAATACAGATCCCAAAACAAAAAAGAATAAAAAATATAATTTCGTAATTGATCCTCCAAAACTTACAGCGCAAGGAGATCAATTATACTGTCCGCAAACCACAATTAATATTGTTACTGATTTCACTATCACCCATGATCCATCAGAAAACGGGACACAGGAACTTTATATTCAGATTTCATCAGGATACTCAAGTGGACTTGATCGCTTAGAATTAACAAATCCGGCTTTACATTCAAATATTATAACCAGCTGGGATGCAGTTTCAGGAAAATTAAAATTAGCTGGACTAACCGCTGCAACTGTAATTCCGTATGCTGATTTTGTTGCCGCAGTAAAAGATGTTGTATTCACCAACTCATCTGCAACAGCCTCTGGAACAAGAACTTTTTCTATTACGATTGGACAGGCTAATTACCTTCCGTCTACAGGACATTATTATTTATTTATTCCAAATATTGGCGTTACATGGACAAATGCAAGAGATTTAGCAGCTGCTAGTACTTACTATGGCCTGCAAGGATATTTAGCTACAGTTTTATCTGCCGATGAGGCTAAATTAATAGGCGAGCAAGCTACTGGAACTGGATGGATTGGCGGAAGTGACGCCGAAACGGAAGGAGTTTGGAAATGGGTTACCGGCCCCGAAGCTGGAACTATTTTTTGGAATGGAAATGCAAACGGCTCAACGTCAAATTTTGCTTTCTGGAATACAGGTGAACCTAATCAGCAAGGTGATGAAGATTACGCCCATATTACACAGCCAGGCGTTGGAATAAGAGGCTCTTGGAACGATTTATCCAATACTGGAGATACAAATGGTAATTATCAGCCAAAAGGATATGTTGTAGAATATGGCGGAATGCCTGGCGAAGCTCCATTGGAAATTGCAGCAAGTACAAAAATTACGATTCCCTTTGCAACGCCGTCGGCAAATCCGAGTCCAGTTTGTGATTTAGGAACTTTTACATTTACTGCAACGGCATCAATTGGAGCGACTATTGGATGGTATGATGCCGCTACGGGAGGAAATTTATTAGGAACTGGAAGTTCTTACACTACTCCATCGATAAGCACAACTACGACTTATTATGTAGATGCGGGCTGCGAATCGAATAGAAAATCTGTAACCGCCACAGTAAATGCAACACCAGCATCGCCAATTGCAGAACAAAACACATATTCAAATTGCGGACCTGGATCTTTAACTATTAAAGCAAGTTCAAATATTGGAATAATCAACTGGTTTACAGCTTCTACAGGAGGAAATAGTATTTTTTCGGGAAATAATTTTGTAACTCCCGTAATTTCTTCCAACACAACCTATTATGCAGAATCTTCTAATAACGGATGTATTAATTCGACTCGAATTCCTGTAGAGATTATAATTTACATGCCGCCCGTTGTTACTGATGAAACTTTAACTTTGTGCCAGCTTCAAACTATAACATTAGACGCAGGAATTTCTGGAATGAATTATCAATGGTCAAATGGGGCAACAACTCAAACTACAACCGTTAATCTAGGTGGAACCTATACTGTAGATGTTACAAGTCCTGCTCCTGAAAATTGTACTAGCAGAAAAACTGTTATTGTCGAAGAACGTAAAATTCCTGAAATAGACCGAATAGTTGTTGAAGGAACAAGAGCCATTATCTATCCCGTTAAAGCTGAAGATTATTTTGAATACTCTGTAGACGGAATCAACTTTCAAGATTCTTTTATTTTCTATGATGTTCCTGCCGGAATTCAAACTGCATATGCGCGAGAAAAAAGCGGATGCGGACAAGTTACAAAACAATTTGTAGTCCTTGTTTTTCCTCCATTTTTTACTCCCAATAATGATACTTTTAATGATGTTTGGGAAGTTACAGGCATGGAAAATTATCCGCAGGCAGAAGTTACTATTTTTGATAGATACGGAAAATTAGTTGCTCAATTAAGCAGATCAAAAATGGGCTGGGATGGTAATTTAAACCAAATCCCTCTTCCCGCTTCTGATTATTGGTATGCTCTAAAAATTGACGACACAATGCCTGTTTTGAGAGGTCATTTTACTTTAAAAAGATAGTTTAAATTAGATAATGTGTCAATTTCAGAATTAGAAAATGTGCCAATTAGGTGATTAGATAATTTAAAGCACAAAAGGAATTATCTAATTGACTAATTCTCTAATTAGCTAATTGGCACATTAGCGTAACTTCTTCTTGATTTCATTTAAGATAAAAATGTAGTCTTCGTGTTTCTTTACAAAATCGCGATCTGAAACGTCAATGATCAGAACATTCAAATCGGTTTGCGATTTTATATATTCTAAGTATCCGTTGTTGATTTTTTCTAAATAAGACGCTTCAATATTCTGTTCGTAGTTACGGCCGCGTTTCTTGATATTCTGGAGCAAACGTTCTGTATTTTGATATAAATAAACATACAGATCTGGTTTTGGCATTTCTTTGTAAATGATATCGAATAAGTTTCGATACAAACGATATTCATCTTCAGCAAGCGTAATTTTAGCAAATATCAGCGATTTGAAAATATGATAATCGGCTACAATAAAATCTTTAAACAAATCAAATTGCGCCAAATCATCTGATAACTGCTGATAGCGATCGGCTAAAAATGACATTTCTAAAGGAAAAGCATATCTATTTTGATCTTTGTAAAACTTCGGAAGAAAGGGATTATCAGCAAATCTTTCTAAAACCGTTTTTGCATTAAAATCTTCTGCAATTTTATGTGCCAAAGTAGTTTTTCCCGCCCCAATGTTCCCTTCAAAAGAAATATAATTAAATTGATTTAAAGAAATATCATCAAGCGGGTTTTCCAAATCCTGAACAACAGTACAAACACTGTCGTCTGGAGTAACTGCAATTAGCTCCGTTATGGTTTTCTGCAAAATAGGATGTTTCCAATTTAGTTTTAAATCCTGCATTGGAAGTAAAACAAAATTTCTATTCTGCATCAATGGATGCGGAATTTTAAGTTTCTCTGAATCAATAATTTCATTATCAAAAACAATCAAATCAACGTCAATAATTCTGGATTGATAACCTTCTTGGTTCGAGCGAATTCTACCCAGTTCTTTTTCAATTTTCAGCACATGGCTGAGTATTTTTTGAGCAGAAGAATTGGTATGCAGAAGAAGTGCACAATTATAAAATGCATCACTCTCAAAACCCCATGCAGGAGTTTCGTAAAGTTTTGAAACCTGAATGACAGTGCCAACTTTTTGATGGATTAAATCAATACATTTTTGGATGTTTTCTAGTCTGCTGCCTTGGTTGCTGCCTATCGATAAAACGACTTGATGCTGTAATTTCATAATTAATGCAAATTAACTAAAACTATTTTAGAATTAACCAATATATTTGTGAAACGACGTCTTATAAATTATGCTAATTTTAGACATCTAATTTGTAACAATTTGCCCTTTTTAGATACTTATTAAAAAAATATACATATGAAGTTTTTAGGAAATGTACTTGCCACAGTGATTGGTATTTTTGTGTTTATTATGCTTTTCTTTTTTGGAGCTGTTTTTCTTGCAGCCCTTTTTGGCGGAGACGACAAGGTTTCGATAAAATCTGATTCGGTTATCGAATTTAATTTAAAGGAAATCAAAGATGATTATGCCGGAAAATACAAAGATCCGTGGGTAACCGCTTTTTCAGATAAAAAGAGCATTGGTTTAACTGATGTTATTAATGCTATCGAAGCAGCAAAAACAGATGATAATATCAAAGGAATTTCTATTTTAAATGACGAATCTTCGCTGGGTCTTGCCCAATACAAAGATTTGAGAAATGCGCTGGAAAGTTTTAAAAAATCAGGAAAATTTGTTTGGGCTTATGCCAATAGTTATTCGCAGAAAGAATATTATTTAACATCTGTAGCCAATACTATTTATATAAATCCAGTTGGCGATTTAGACTTTAAAGGTTTGTCTTCTGAAGTAATGTTTTTCAAAGATTTTCAAGAGAAATCGGGAATACATATGGAAGTAATCCGTCATGGAAAATACAAAAGCGCCGTTGAGCCTTTTTTACAAAACAGTATGAGTGATGCCAACAGAGAACAAATCACTGCGCTTTTAAACTCAATTTGGACAACAGTTTCCAGCGATATTTCAAAAAGCAGAAATATACCGCTGCCAAAATTAAACGAAATCGCAAACGGTCTTTTAGCAAGAACTCCTGAAATGGCAAAACAACAGCACTTAGTCGATATTATTGCTTACGAAGATGTGTATCACGATGCGATCAGAAAAGCGCTGAAAGTAGATAAAGATGAAGATTACAATAAAATCTCGATTTTAGATTACACCCAAAATAATGTTACAACTGCTCTTGCCAATACTGCGACCGATCAAATTGCAATTATTTACGCTCAAGGCGAAATTGGAAGCGGAGAAGGCGATGTAAATACTATTGGAGAAGGTTCAATGCGCCGTTCTTTGCAGGAAGCAAGAAAAAATGACGATGTAAAAGCGATCGTTCTTAGAATTGACAGTCCAGGAGGAAGTGCACTTACTTCTGATTTAATCTGGAGAGAAATTGAAATTACTAAAAAAGTAAAACCTGTGGTAGTTTCTATGGGGAATTATGCTGCTTCAGGCGGTTATTATATTGCCTGCAACGCCAATAAAATATTTGCAGAAAATAATACTATTACCGGATCTATTGGTGTTTTCGGAGTATTGCCAAACTTCACTCCTCTTGCCAACAAATTAGGGATTAATTCTGAACAGGTAAAAACCCATGAAAACTCAGCTAATTACAGTCCGTTTGTACCAGTTGATGAAAAATTCAAAGCTTTTACATTAGAAGGAGTTGAAAAAATCTACAACACTTTTGTAACTCATGTTGCAGAAGGTCGTAAAATGAGTTTCGCACAAGTTGATGCAATTGCACAAGGCCGCGTTTGGTCAGGGACTGAAGCTCTAAAATTAGGTTTAGTAGATAAAATTGGCGGATTGAATGCTGCTATTGCAGAGGCTGCCAAAATTGCTAAAATAAAAAAATACAGCACTCAAAATTACCCTGAATACGAAAAATCTTTTAATGATTTACTTTCTAACCTGCCTTTTGCAAAATCAAAAGAAGCTTTTATTAAAGAAGAAATTGGAGAGGAAAATTATCTTCTTATCGAACAGGTAAAAAAATTCCAAAAGCAAAAAGGTATACAAGCAATAATGCCATACGGAATCAATATTTACTAAAATGAATAAGATAATCCTTTTTTTAACGGTTTTGTTTTTGAGCGTTTTAAATGCGCAGAACAAAAAGGAAATTACTTTTAAAGAAACTCCTGCAATTTTAAAAATAAATACCGACCAGATATTCGGTACGCTGACAACTCCCGATCTTACAAAAAAGTATCCTGTTGCATTAATTATCGCCGGCTCTGGGCCAACAGACAGAAATGGGAACAATGCAATGATGAAAAACAATTCGCTGAAAATGCTGGCAGAAGCTTTAGCAAAAAATGGAATTGCATCTTTACGATTTGACAAAAGAGGGATAGGCGAAAGTAAAGCTGCCGGAGGCGCATCTGAAAGCAGTTTAGTATTTGAAAATTACATACAAGATGCAAAAAGCTGGATTAACTTTTTGAGACAAGATAAACGCTTTTCAAAAGTAATTGTAATTGGACACAGCGAAGGTTCTTTAATAGGAATGATTGCAGGAGTAAAAGCAGATAAGTTTGTTTCGATTGCAGGTGCTGGAGATTCTGCAGATAAAATCATCAAAACGCAGATTGGCGCAAGATCTATGAAACAGCTTAATGATATGACTTTTCCAATAATCGACAGTTTAAAAAACGGATTTACGGTAAAAAAAGTTGATCCCATGCTGGTTTCACTTTTCAGACCAAGTATCCAGCCCTATCTAATTTCTTGGTTTAAATACAATCCGCAGACTGAAATAAAAAAACTCACTATTCCAGTCTTGATCCTTCAGGGAAACAATGATATCCAAGTTACTGTTAAGGATGCCGAAAATTTATCGGAAGCCAATAAAAACGCCGAATTGCTAGTCATCGATAAAATGAATCATGTTCTAAAGATCATTGACAGCGATAAAGATGCCAATTTAGCGAGTTACAATAATGAAACTCTTCCTCTATCAGAGATATTAGTGGATAAGATTGTTTCATTTATTCAGAAATAATAAAATAAAGAATACTTAAAATCCGTTTGAAATAATATCAAACGGATTTTTTTTATTCAACAAATAACGTAAAATTCTTACAATTTAAGAAAACTTTATCTTCGCACTCTGCTAAAAAAAACTATTTTTGCAGGAGTTGATTTTAAGATGTTAAACCCTCAAATCTATTTATATGCTAAAGAAAGTTTTAAAAATAAGTGCCATAGTCATTGTGGTATTTGTTGCTGCACTATTTGCCATTCCGTATTTCTTTAAAGATCAAATTAAAGCCAAAATTGCAGAGGCTATTAACGAAAGCGTTGACGCCAAAGTAAGTTTTAAAGATGCCGACTTAAGTTTATTCAAAAATTTCCCAAACGCAACGGTTGGAATTGAGAAACTTGTGATTATTAACAAGGCTCCTTTTGAAGGCGATACTTTAGTTTCTTTAGGCGAATTGAATTTAAAAATGAGTATTAAGGAACTTTTCAAAGGAAAAGAAGAACCATTAAACATTCAAGGAATTAGTTCTACAAACGGATTAGTAAATATTATTTTTAATAAAGATGGAGTTGGAAACTTTGACATCGCCTTAAAAGATAAAAAAGAAGACAAAAAAAGTGAGGAAAGTAAACCGCTTTCTTTAAAAATTCAAAATTACAAAATCGAAAATTTCACTTTTAGATATATCGATCAAGGTTCAAAAATCAAGATGGTTATAGATAGTTTGAATCATGAAGGAACTGGAGATTTTACCAATTCAAAATTAGATTTGGATACAAAAACTACTGCAAAAGTTTCATTGGACATGGACAAAATGAATTACATGAAAAATGTCAAACTTACTTTAGACGCCGTTCTTGGAATTGATTTAGAAAAAAGCAAATACACTTTTAAAGAAAATAAAGCTTTAATCAATCAATTGCCTTTGGAGTTTGATGGATTCATTCAAATGGCTGAAAACAAACAGATTTACGATTTAAAATTTAAAACACCTACATCATCATTTACAAATTTCTTAGGATTAATTCCTTCAGTTTATGCTTCGAGTCTAGACGGCGTAAAAACTACAGGAGATTTTACAGTAGATGGTTTTGCAAAAGGTGAATTAACAGAGACAACTGTTCCGAAATTCAATATCAAAATTGCCTCTAATAATGCTTCATTCCAATATCCAAACCTTCCAAAATCTGTTCAGAATATTGTAATTGACACTAAAATCATTAACGAAACTGGAATTTTAAACGATACTTATGTAAACTTAGATAAACTTTCGTTTAGAATTGATCAGGATGTTTTTAACGCTAAAGCGAATATTAAAAACATAACCGTAAATCCGATTGTTGATGCGGCTTTAAAAGGAACAATCAATTTGGCGAACCTTTCGAAAGCATATCCAATTAAAATGGAGAAACCTTTGGCTGGTATTTTAAAGGCTGATGTTACGACCAACTTTGATATGGCTTCTGTTGAAAAAAGCCAATATCAAAACATAAAAAATGCTGGAACAATGAGTTTATCTGGATTTAAATATACAGATGAAAATAATAAATCGATGAACATCAGTACAGCATTGGTAGAATTCAATCCGAGTACAATTAACTTAAAACAGTTTAATGCGACAACTGGAAAAAGCGATATTGCGATCAACGGAGTGTTAGAGAATTTCTACGGTTTTATGTTTAAAAAACAAGAACTTAGAGGAAACTTCAACATGAGCTCAAATCAATTGGCTGTTGATGATTTTATGACTTCTGGCGAACCTGCAAAAACAGAGACCAAAACTCCTGCAAAACCAGCCGAAGCAATGAAGATTCCTGCTTTCTTAAATTGTACTTTAAACGCAAAAGCTACAACGGTTTTGTATGACAATTTAAAACTAAAAGATGTCTCTGGCAAGTTACTTATTAAGGATGAAAAAGCAACTTTAGAAAACTTCAAAACTTCTATTTTTGGAGGAACAATTGGTCTTAACGGGGCGGTTTCTACAAAGGAAAAAGTACCAACTTTTGACATGACTCTTGGTTTAAATCAAGTAGATATCGCTCAGACTTTTACTCAATTGGAGATGATGAAAAAAATTGCTCCAATTGCAGGAATCATTAATGGAAAATTAAATTCTAATATCAAATTAAATGGAAATTTAGATGCAAAAGAATTGACACCAGATCTAAAATCAATTTCGGGAGATTTATTAGGACAGTTATTATCGACAACTGTAAATGCCAAAAATTCTACACTTTTAAATTCTTTAAGCTCAAATGTTAAGTTTCTTGATTTGAATAAATTGAATTTAAATGATTTGAAAATGGCATTAACTTTTGACAATGGAAAAGTAAATGTAAAACCATTTGACATTAAATATCAAGACATTAAAGCTACTATTGGCGGAACTCACGGTTTTGATCAAACTATGAATTACACCATTAAATTTGATGTTCCTGCAAAATATTTAGGTACAGAAGCCAATAATTTGATCGCAAAATTGTCTCCTGCTGATGCTGCAAAACTGGATAATATTCCAATTAATGCTTTTTTAACTGGAAACTTTTCGAATCCTAAAGTAAGTACAGATATGAAAACTGCCGTAAACAGTTTAACTACACAATTGGTTAATCAGCAGAAAGAGAAATTGACCCAAAAAGGAACTTCAGCACTTACTGATTTAATCAATAAAAATACAAAAGCTAAGGATACAACGCAGGCTGCAAAAACAGAAAAAGAGCAGAAAACACAAGAAGTTACTAAAAAGGCAAGCGATTTGCTGAATGGTATATTTAAGAAAAAGAATTAATTTGTAATTCTAAAGCATAAAAAATCCTGTTCTAGATTTTATCTTTGAACAGGATTTTTTTAATTGATAATTTATATTACTGCTTTTCTAGAATTGATTTTATTTCTTTTATAAAATCTGGAACTTCTAAAATATTAGTATCTAAACCCTTACTTCCATTTCCGTACGGCTCATATTTTTTCATATTTGCTCCTGAAAACAAGCCCAATGTAGGTGCTTTTGAAGCGCTTGACAAATGCATAATGCCGCTGTCTGCTCCTATAAAAACATTTACATTTGCTAAGACAGATCCAATTTCGCGAACATCCTTACTGTAAAAAGATGGTGCTTCAAAATTGATTTGAGAAACATTTTCGACTGGAAGCACTTCCATAATATTATCATTTGGAAATTCTTTTTTTAATGCAGCATAAAATGGTTCCCACCAAGTAGGATTATAGCATTTTTCACCCGTTGCAAAAGTAAAGATCGCAATTGTCTTTTTATTGGGATCAACGATATTGTCCAAGACTTTTTTTCCGCTTGCAATTTCTTCTGGAGATAATTTTAGATCAATTAGTTCAACTGGAGCTTTTTTATCTTCTAAACCAAACTGACTTAAAAAATATCTAAAATTATAAACTGGATATTTTGCAATATGATCGTAGTCATCAATATTTAATTGAACATTTTCTGGAAGGTCTCCAAAAAATTTATATTTCGCATTGGAAAATTGCGCAGCCAATCTGCCAGAAGATGAATTTTGATCTACATTAATGACAAGATCATAATTCTTGGCTTTTATTAAAGTCCAAACTTTAAAATACTTTATTAATTCCTTAAAAGGTTTCTTCGGAAGGTGAATTATTTTGTCGATAGCAGTGTATTTCTCAAAAACAATTGGCGCAACCATTCCTTTTACGAATACATCTATTTTACAATCGGGAAAAGTTTTACTAACCTCTTGAACCAATGGCGTTATTAAAAGCATGTTGCCCAATCTTCCGTTTGGTCGGCAGATTAAAACTTTTTTAATTTTTGACGTATCAATATTTCCGCCTTTACTGTTTTTGGTACTGCCAATATTCTTAGTCAAAGTACGCATAAGGCTTCGCCTGACAATGTTAACTTTTTTTAAGTTACTCATTCAATAAATAATATTTAGGATTAAATAAGCTTAGTTTTAATTATAATAGTTTGGTATTGAACTATTTCAAATCTACGCTAATTATTTTCTAAAATTAAATTCTCTGAATAAGCGAACATTACATAATTGTAAAGAAACCTATCATAATTCACATCATTTAACTGGAAAACGGAATAAAAATACAAAATTTATGATTTATTCTATAAATTAATATACATTTTCACATTAATATTAGACGAAGCCCAGAAAACACTAGACGTTTATGGTTACACAATAACCTTCTGAACCACGAACGTTAAATACTGTTCCATTTTCGAAAATCAAATACTGCCCTTTTATTCCAACTAACTTGCCTTGAAAAGATGGAGTTTTATCTAAATTTAAACTTCCTACTTTTTCTGGATAACTCAAAACAGGATAATTGAGTTCATAAACATCATTTTTTTGACTGTAAAAATAATCCTTAACCTCAGCAGGGATCAAATTCTCCACTTTTGATTTTTCTAAAATTAAGTCACATCCCTCTGCTGTACATTGGAGCATTTTTCGCCAATTGGTTTTATCCGCATAATGATCTTTCAACGCAACCTCTGTAATACCAGCCAAATATCGGTTTGGAACCTCAACAATTGTAATTGCCTGTGTAGCTCCCTGGTCAATCCATCTTGTAGGTACTTGCGTTTTACGGGTAACACCAACTTTTATTTCACTCGATAGTGCCAGATAAACAACGTGCGGCTGTAGCTGCGCTTTTGATTCATAATCTAAATCTCGGTCTGCAATTCCTAAATGCGCAGTACTTAATTCTGGCCTCATAATCCAGTCTCCAACGGCTGGGCTTGAGTAAAAGCAATCGTAACAAAAACCTTGTCGGTATATTTTTTTCTTTTTACTGCAATTCAAACACTGACAGCCTATAAAATTAATTTCGATTTCTTTATCCAATAATTGATTCATATGTAGAAAACTATCTTCAAAAACCATATAATATTGAATTGGATTTCCAAATTCGGTTTGCATTTTTGTCAGGACACCTTGATACTGCATTCTCTTTTTTATTTATATTGCTAATTTAGACCTATCAAAAAGAATTAAAATTTTTAGTGTTAAAATTCTACTAACTACCTAGAATCTTTACTACAAATCGAATTGTTTTTTTACAAAAAAACACTATTTTTGATATGAAGACAAAGTTACTATTTGTCTCTCGATATTCAAATTTTAAGTTTTTGTTTTACCTCTATTGTGAAACTAAAACCTAAAATCAGTAATCTTAAAAACAAATTCATGCCATTATCTATAATCAATTCGTTTGCATCTTGGGTCCTAAAACAAAGGATTCATCAAATAGAACTTTTTTTAAAATATCCTAACGAAGTTCAAGAAGAATTACTGCACAACTTATTGACGGCATCTGAAAATACGGTAATTGGAAAACAATATGAATTTTCGAGCATCAAGTCTTACCAGACATTTGCAGAGAGGGTTCCGATTGCAACTTACGAAGAATTACAACCACTGATTGAGCGCACGCGTTTAGGTGAGCAGAATGTATTTTGGGAAACTCCAATTAAATGGTTTGCCAAATCCAGCGGTACTACAAATGCAAAAAGTAAATTTATTCCCGTTAGTAATGAAGCGTTAGAAGACTGTCATTACAAAGGCAGTAAAGATCTGCTATGTCTTTATTTGAACAACAACGAAGATTCGGAATTGTTTTTAGGCAAGAGTCTTCGCTTAGGCGGAAGTTCTCAGATTTACGAAAACAACAATACTTTCTTTGGAGATTTATCTGCAATTTTGATCGAAAACATGCCAATTTGGGCCGAATTCAGTAGTACGCCAAGCAGTAAAACTTCATTAATGAGCGAATGGGAAACTAAAATCGCTGCAATTATTAATGAAACCAAAAATGAAAATGTTACCAGCTTTGCCGGAGTTCCGTCTTGGATGCTGGTTTTAATGAATAAGGTTTTAGAAAATACAGGAAAACAGAACTTACTGGAACTCTGGCCAAATCTTGAAGTTTACTTTCATGGGGGGGTAAGTTTTTCGCCTTATAAAGAACAGTACAAAAATATTTTACCTAGTAAAGATTTTAAATATTACGAAATATACAATGCTTCTGAAGGATTTTTTGCGATTCAGGATTTAAACAATTCTAGTGATTTACTCCTGATGTTGGATTACGGAATTTTTTACGAATTTATTCCGATGGACACTTTTGGCACTCCGAATCAAAAAGTAATTCGTTTGGCCGATGTCGAGTTGAATAAAAATTACGCCATTGTAATTACGACTAATTCTGGTTTGTGGCGTTATTTAATTGGAGACACGGTTCGTTTTACATCTTTAAACCCATACCGAATTAGAGTTACAGGAAGAACCAAACATCATATTAATGTTTTTGGTGAAGAATTAATGGTTGAAAATACTGATCAAGCCATTGCAAAAGCCTGCCAGATTACACAAACCGAAGTGATCGATTATACTGTTGCTCCTATTTTTATGCAGGACAAGGAAAAAGGCGCACACGAATGGATGATTGAGTTCAAGAAAAGACCCTCAGATATTGGTCTTTTTCAAAAAGTTCTAGACGAAACTTTACAGACTTTAAATTCTGATTACGAGGCAAAACGATACAACAATATGACTTTAAACCCTTTAGTAATTAATGTCGCTCGTGAAAATCTATTTTATGACTGGCTGAAGGAAAGAGACAAATTAGGCGGACAGCACAAGATTCCGAGACTTTCTAACCAAAGGGATTATTTGGAACAACTGAAAGAGATGCAGTCTATTAAAGTATAAATTTTACCAAACCAAAATGAAAAAGAATTTTAGCGAAATGAGTACTGAGGAATTGATCAAGACTCAAAAATCATTAAAAATTGTGACTTACCTGTTTGGTGTGGTATTACTTCTTTTGTTTGGGCTTAACATTTATCTTATAGCAAATAAAGGTTTTAACGCTTCTAATGTTATTCCGATTGCATTGCTTCCTATTTTTATTTTGAATATGAATACTTTAAAAGAAATGAAGAAGGAGCTGGAGGCTCGAAAGTAATTGGATTTTTAATTGTCAGCCTGAGCAAAGTCTAAGCTCTTTTTATATAAATTTCTAGACTTTGCTCAAGATAATAATTCAAATTACATCATATCGATATATCTATCGTGGTAACCTAGAAGATATAAAACCCCATCAAGACCTAAACTTGAAATTGAAGTTGACGCACTTTCCTTAACTTTTGGTTTCGCATGGAAAGCGATTCCCAGACCAGCTAAATTTAGCATTGGCAAATCGTTTGCTCCGTCACCAACTGCAATGGTCTGATTGATATGAATTCCTTCTTTCTCAGCAATTGCTCGTAGAAACTCTGCTTTTTTCTGACCGTCTACTATATCACCAATATATTTACCTGTTAGTTTACCGTCTTTTATTTCCAATTTATTGGCATGGACATAATCTATTCCTAATTCTTTTTGCAGGTATTCTCCGAAATAGGTGAATCCTCCAGAAAGTATTGCGGTTTTATAACCATAATACTTTAAGGCTTTCATTAAACGATGCGCTCCTTGTGTAATTGGCAGATTAACAGCAACATTTTGCAGTACTTCTTCGCTTAATCCCTCCAATAAAGCCATACGTTTTTTAAAGCTTTCGTTGAAATCAATTTCACCATTCATAGCCGATTCTGTAATTGCTCTAACCTGATCTCCTACTCCATTTAGCTCTGCAAGCTCATCAATTACTTCGGTTTGAATAAGAGTTGAATCCATATCGAAGCAGACTAAACGACGGTTTCTTCTGTAAATATTATCTTCCTGAAAAGAAATATCGACGTTAAGCGTTCTTGAAATTTCCATGAAACTTGCCGTCATGATAATCTTGTTTACAATTTCGCCTGTTACAGATAATTGAATACAAGAACGCGGATATTCTTCTTTTTCAACAATTGAAGTTCTCCCAGTTAGTCGGATAATAGAATCGATATTTAAATTTTGATCTGACAATATTTGAGTTACTGCAGACAATTGTGAAGCCGCTAGTTTCTCACCCAAAATATTGATGATATAACGTTGTTTAGATTGTGATTTTACCCACTTTTCGTAGTCGTCAATAGAAATCGGAATAAATTTGACTTTGATTTCCAGTTCATAGGCTTTAAACAAAAGATCTTTGAGGACAGGCGCAGAAGAAGACCCTGCTTCAATTTCGAATAAAATTCCAAGTGACAGCGTATCATGAATATCGGCTTGGCCAATATCTAAAATGTTAGCATCATAAGCAGCCAATACAGCTGTTAAACCTGCTGTAACTCCAATTTTATCATGTCCTGAAACTTTTAATAAAATTATCTCTTTATCTTCTATCGCCATTTTTCCTTTTATTGATTTTGAAGCGACAAAAATCGACAATCTCTCGTTTATAAAAAAGAATATCCTTTGTTTTTTTGAAAAGAAAAAGCACATTTTCATGTGCTTTTTCAAGTAATTTAACAATTCTGTTCCGCTATTAAAATAACGTAACTTTTTAATTATTTATTGGGTTCATTCTCGTCAAAATTTACCATCCAGTTTACGCCGAATTTATCTTTGAACATTCCGAAATACGCACCCCAGAAAGTTTTGTTCATAGGCATTTCTACATGTCCTCCTGCCGAAAGTCCGTTAAAAATTCTATCCGCTTCTTCTGTACTTTCTGCATTAATCGAAATAGAAAAATTATCGCCGAAACCAACATCTCCATATCTTGGATGACTGTCACTTCCCATTAAAATCGTGTTTCCAATTGGAAGTGAAACGTGCATAACTTTATTCTGATCTTCTTCAGAGAGCTGTTCGCCTTCTTCTGCCGGTGCGTCTTTATATTTTCCAATATACGGAAATTCACCTCCAAAAACTGATTTATAGAATACAAATGCTTCTTCACAAGTTCCGTTAAACATTAAATAAGGATTGATTGCTGCCATGATGTTTTTTTATTAATGGTTGATTGTTAATTATAAATTACTAATGTCTTTCACTAATCTTTTAGTTATAGATAGACTCTTTTCTCTTTTCTCTCTACTTATTTCTCAGACAACTCTTTAATCCGATCCATTGCTTTTGGAAAAGTATCATTAAAATAATCTACATGCTTTTCAGTTACATCAACCTCTACCTCAAGATCAACTGTATCTCCGTTTTGAGTTAATCTGTAAGTTTCCATTGAACCGCTCCATTCATTTGTTTCATCAGTTAAAGGCAGTTCCTTGAAATCTTTAAGTTCTCCCAAATGCTTAAAAGCCATATATTCATTTGGGATTTTTTTCTCGATTACACTATTCATTCCTCCACCGTCTGGCCCTAGAAAATGTATTTTTCCGCCTTCGTTCCAATCACTTACGGCATATGATCCTTCGTAAAAAGCTCCCGACCATTTTCTGTAAGTTTCGTCCTCCCATAAGACTTTCCAAATCTTTTCTTTGGCAGCCTTGATACTGATATTAAATTTTAATTTTTCCATCTTAATTTGGTAATTTACTAAAGTCCATAAATAAAACATTCCAACGATGACCGTCTAAATCGGCGAAACCACAGCCGTACATCCATCCTTGGCTTTCAGCAGGAGGAGCAAATACAGTTCCTCCTGCTTCTTTAATTTTTTCTGCTAATTGGTCTACTTCTTCTCTGCTTTCTGCATCAATCGAAATCAAAATTTCAGAACTTGAATTTGTATCGGTTATACCATTCTGAGAAAAGCTTGAAAACAATGTTTCTTCAAATAGCATTACAACAAAATGTCCTTCACCTACAACCATACACGTCGAGCTTGGCGTGTCGTGCTGCTCATTGAACGAAAAACCAATTTTCCAGAAAAAATCTTTCGCTTTTGCTACATCCTTTACAGGAAGATTCAACCATATTTGTTTTGTCATTTTTTTGTTTGTTTTGGTTAGATATTTTGATAGTAAGTAATGTGTAAGCCTTTGAACCTAAAAAAAAATTATTTTTTTTCTACGTAATTTTTAAAATTATCCAAAATAGCCTGCCAGCCATCTCGCTGCATGTCTTCAGGATTTTGTGTTTCGGGATCAAAACTTTCAACAATTTCAACTCCGTCTTCAGTTTCTGTAAACTTAATTTCAACTTTTCGTCCGTCTGCCATAACATATTCAAGCGCAGTATTGGGCTTAACTAAAGTATACTCCCCTTCAAAATCGAAACTCATGCTTCCATCTTTTGCTGCCATAGTAGATTTGAATCTGCCTCCTTCCCTTAAATCAGATTCCGCATAAGGTGTATGCCAATCTGGAGATGCAAAACTCCAATTTTTAATATGTTCTGGTGTGTTCCAAAATTCCCAGACTTTATCTAAAGATGCATTAACGGTATTTTTGACTGTTATCATTATGTTTGTATTTTAAATTTATAATTGATTTATTGTTTAAAATTTTCAACGTAGTTTTTAAAATTTTGAATAATGGCAGAACAAAATTGCTCTTCCATCCCTGCAGATTCAATTGTTGTGGGTTCAAATGTTTCTGTAAGTTTTACTTTCTCTCCCTCAATTTCAAAATGAACATTTGCAGTCCGGTTATCCAAAAGTTTATATTCAATTAATGAAAAAACTTCGATTTTAGTATAAATGCCCTCAAAATCAAAACTATCACTTCCATCTTTAAGCCCCATCGTAAATTTAAACTTACTTCCTATTTCCACATTATTTTCGACGTAAGGCGTATGCCAATCCGGAGAAGCATTATTCCACTTCATAATATGTTCAGGCAATGCCCACAAACTCCAAACTTTCTCTATTGGCGCATGAATTATAGTTTGTACAGAAACCATCTATTCATTATTTGGAATCTTACTTTCATCCATAAAGAACACTTCCCAATGATGCCCGTCTATATCTAAGAAAGTTCTTTGGTACATCCATCCATAATCCTTTGTCCCTATATAATCCGTTCCACCGGCCTTAACCGCTTTATCCAATATTTCATCTACCTTTTGACGTGATTCCATTGAAATAGAAATAAGAACCTCACTTGTTGTAGCGGCGTCACATAGTTCTTTATTGGTAAATGTTTTATAGAACTCTTCAACCAAAAGCATAACGTTTATATTATCGCCAATAATCATACAAGTCCCTTGTTCATTTGTGAATTTTGGATTAAACGAAAAACCCAATTCTGTAAAAAATGAAATTGCTTTTTTTAAATCTTTTACGGCAAGATTTAAGAATATTTTAGTTTCCATAATTATAAAATTACAAATTAATTAAAACAAATGTAAAATTTTAAGATTAGTTTAAAATGTCAATAAAAGTCATTTTTAGGGGCATTTAAGACAAAATGCTTATTTTTGTCTAGAAGTGAAATTTCAAAAACAACAAATACTATGAGCAAAAAAGTAGGTTTAATCGTGCCTCACGACTATAAATTATTAAGTATAGCAGCAATTTTAGAAGTATTTGAAACAACAAATAAACTTAGTTCAGAAGATGAAAAGCCATTTGAAATCATGATTTTTCAATCTAAAGAACAAAATGACCAGGGAAATCTATTTGGATATGAAAGCAACACAATTGAAGCTTCAGATATTATTTTGGATCTGATTTTAATTCCCGCTTTTACAACAGACAATATGAGTGAAATGATCCAGAAGAATAAAAACTTCATTCCTTGGCTGCAAAAACAACATAAGGCTGGAGCCGAATTGGCAAGTTTTTGCACTGGAGCGTTTTTATTTGCTGCATCTGGTTTGTTGAATGAAAAATTAGCTACAACACACGTTGACGCCTGCAGTGCCTTTACAAAAGCATTTCCGATGGTAAAACTAAAACCCGAAGAAACATTAACAGCAGACGGAAGTTTGTATACCAGCGGCGGTTCTACCTCAACTTTTCATTTATTGATTCTACTGGTTCAAAAATTCTGCGGCAACGAAATGGCTGTCAATATCGCTAAAATATTTTCTATCGATTTAAATAGATATAAGCAGAGCTATTTCAGCACTTTTAGACCCAATCATTTACACAATGATACTCTAGTTGCAATGTTGCAGCAAAAAATTGAAAGTCAGTACCATTCTATCGAAAAACTAGAAGAAATTACCAAAGACATTCCGACAAGTGCCAGAAATATGACACGCCGTTTCAAGCAGGTAACCGGAATTCCGCCAATTGAGTATCTGCAAAATATTAGAGTCGAAAGTTCAAAGAAATATCTCGAGCAGACGCAGCTTTCCATTTCAGAAATTATAGAAAAAACTGGATACAACGACCCAAAAGCTTTTAGAAAAGTATTCTATAAAATGGTTGGCATGAAACCTATTGAATACAGAGAGAAATTTAGAGTTCAGTAATTTTTTTAGAAGCAGAAAATTCGTTTTCAAAAGAACCTTCAGTCCTGCTCTACACTATATCTTTTGCTCTGAACCCCAGAGCAAAAGGATGCCGTTTCGATCAGGGCTAAAAAAGACTACTTACTTTCATTACACCAAAAGTTTAGGACTTAATAATCCACATCAAAACTTTTTTGTTTGTTTTTAGGAGCTCGTCGATTTCTTTCATGCTTTCATTTGAAACCGTTGGACAACCCCAGCCTTCAGGTGTTCCTTCTGGATAAACTTCATAATCTGGAACTGCATCCCAGGAATGCAGTACTATAGCACGACTTCTTGCATTTGAATTGGTTTTGTCTTTTCCTTGCAAAATATAATTGACTTTTATTCCCCACTGACTTATACCTCGGTTTAAAACAACATATTTACCAATAGAAGAACAATGCGAATCAAATTCGTTGCTAATCTGAGGTTTATCTTTAGAAAAAGTTTTTCCCCATTGGTTATCGCCGCAACCGTGACTTACCATATAAGATTCTGAAACTGCTTTCTTTTTAAAATCGTAAACAAAAAATCTTTTGAAGCCAGAGTGAAGTCCTAAATCAATCAAAATAAATTTATTCTGATTCAGGTTGTTTGTCGTGCAGTATTGTTTTGCTTCTTTATAGTATTTACTGTAATCAATTTCAACTCGACGATTATCTTGTAGAACTTCTTTTCTATTTTCATTTTTAGAAATAACAACTTGAGTCTCTTTTTGATTGCAAGATAAAACCAAAGCCATGGCAATAACAAAAAACATATTTTTCATGTTTACAATTTACATAAAATCTGAAACGGAAATGATAATGAAAAAGTATAAAAAAACCTGCTCAATGAGCAGGTTAAAAAAAAAACTTTGTCAAAGTTTAAAACTTTGACAAAGTGATATTAAGATTTAAGAAGCAATTTCCATACGCTTCAATAAATTTTTACTCAAAGTATGCTCTGCATATTCTTTGTCAATTGTCAGTGTTGTATCGTCTGAAGTTGGCAATTCGTACATGGCATCTGTTAGGATTGCTTCACATAAAGAACGAAGTCCACGTGCACCTAGTTTATATTCTAATGCTTTATCCACAATAAAATCTAAAGCCTCATCTGTAATCGTAAACTCAACATCATCCATCAAGAATAATTTTTGATATTGTTTGATTAATGCATTTTTAGGCTGTGTCAAAATCGCACGAAGTGTTTCTTTATCCAAAGGATCCATATGCGTTAAAACTGGCAGACGACCAATAATCTCCGGAATTAATCCAAAATCTTTAATGTCCTTCGGAATAATATATTGCAGTAAATTGTCTTTATCAATATTATCTACATTTTTAGAAGTCGAATAACCAACTGCCTGACGGTTTAAACGTTTAGAAATAATACGTTCTACTCCATCAAAAGCTCCTCCTGCAATAAACAAGATGTTTTGAGTATTTACCTCAACAAATTTTTGGTCTGGGTGTTTACGTCCTCCTTTTGGCGGTACGTTTACAACAGTTCCTTCTAATAATTTCAATAATGCCTGCTGTACACCTTCTCCAGAAACGTCACGAGTTATGGATGGATTATCGCTCTTACGGGCAATTTTATCAATTTCATCAATAAAAACGATTCCTCTTTCTGCTTTGGCTACATCATAATCAGCTGCTTGAAGTAAACGCGTTAAGATACTTTCAACATCTTCTCCAACATAACCAGCTTCTGTTAATACTGTTGCATCAACAATAGCCAAAGGAACATCTAACATTTTTGCAATTGTTTTTGCAACTAATGTTTTTCCGGTTCCAGTTTGACCAACCATAATGATGTTACTTTTTTCAATCTCAACTTCGTCATCCAGCTGTTGCTGCATTAAACGCTTGTAGTGATTGTAAACTGCAACCGACATTACTTTTTTAGTCTGATCCTGACCAATTACATATTGATCTAGGAAAGCTCTAATTTCCTTTGGTTTCTTTAAAACTAAATCTCCAACAAGTTTTGCGCTTCCACTAGATTTTAATTCTTCTAATACAATTCCGTGTGCCTGCTCAATACACTTATCACAGATATGTGCATTGATTCCAGCAATCAATAAATTAGTTTCTGGCTTCTTTCTTCCACAAAACGAACATTCTAATACTACTTTAGCCATTCTTTTTTAGTTACTAAGCTGCAAAGTTACTAAGTTTCTGAGACTTTCAACGAAAACCTTAAAAACTTAGTAACTTCTTAACTTTTATTTTTTGTTTCAAGTTTTGTTTGTTTCAATTTTCAAGTTAACCTTAGCAACTTGAAACCTGACACTTGAAACTAAATGTTTTATCCTCTTCTCAATACTTCATCAATCATTCCGTATTCTTTTGCTTCGTCAGCTTTCATCCAGTAATCACGCTCACTGTCTTTATGAACTCTTTCGAAAGACTGCCCTGAATGTTGTGAAATAATGTGATACAATTCATCTTTCAATTTCAACATTTCACGTAAGTTGATTTCCATATCTGTAGCAACACCTTGTGCTCCTCCAGAAGGCTGATGAATCATAACTCTTGAATGTGGAAGCGCCGAACGTTTTCCTGCAGCTCCTGCACATAATAAAACTGCTCCCATAGAAGCTGCCATTCCTGTACAAATTGTAGCTACATCTGGTTTGATGTACTGCATTGTATCGTAAATTCCTAAACCTGCATAAACGCTTCCTCCTGGAGAGTTTAAATAAATTTGAATATCTTTTGATGCATCGGCACTTTCTAAAAATAATAATTGAGCCTGAACAATGTTAGCAATCTGATCATCGATACCAGTTCCTAAAAAGATAATTCTGTCCATCATTAATCTTGAAAACACATCTAATTGAGAAACATTCAATTGACGTTCTTCAATAATATATGGAGTCATATTGGTTGGATTCATCGCAGCGACGATTTTATCGTAATACATTGCGTTTACCCCTTGGTGCTTTGTAGCAAATTTTTTAAATTCTTTACCGTAGTTCATATGTATTTTGTTCTAAGTTTTACGTTTATTTGGTGTATACATTTTTATTCCCTGCAAAGGTCATACCCTTTTATAAAGAATGTCATTATGTCTTCTTTTTTTAAGTTTCAAAGGTTATGAGATGCTAAGATTCTTTTTTTTTTAAATCTAGATTATCAAATAGCCGGAAACAAAAAAAGCGTCAAAAGAAAAAATCTCTTGACGCTCAAATATAATTATTTTTTAGAAATTATTCTCCGTAAGAAGCTGCAATAAATTCTTCGTAAGTAACTTCTTTTGTTGTTGGATTTGCTTTCTCTTTGAATAAATCTAACAATTTAGCTGCTACAACTTGCTCAGAAAGTCTTTTCACTTCTTCTTGGTTAGATAAAACTCTTGCCACGATTCCCTGAACTTCTTCTTCCGTTGGATTTGTTTGTCCAAATTGAGCCATTTGTTGTCTAATTGCTCCTGAAGTAAATTCTTTTAAGTCTTCAAATGTAATTTGGATATTACTTTGAGCCATTGCTTTTCCTTCAATTAATTGGAAACGCAGCCCTTTTTCAGATCTTGCGTATTCTACTTCAGCTTCTTCTGCAGAAAGTTTTTTCTCGCCAACAGTTTGCAACCATTTTTTAAGGAATTCAGCCGGTAAATCGAATTTTGTGTTTTCGATCAAGAAATCTTGAACGTCTAACAATAATTTTTGATCTGCCTGCTGCGCGAATTGAGCTTCAGCATCTTCTTTAATTTTAGCTTTTAAATCTTCTAAAGAAGCTACTTTTCCTTCACCAAAAAGTTTATCAAATAATTCTTGGTTTAACTCTGCCAATTCAGCACCATTGATTGCTTCGATTGTAAAGTTAACTTCGATATCTAAACCGTGAACATCATCATGAGATACTTTTAAGTAATCCATTAATTGGTGATCATCTTCGAATAAACCTTTTGTGCTTACTGTAACAACATCTCCAACTTTTTTACCGATGAATTTATCTCCAGCCTCTTTGTTGAAAGTAGACACAGAAATTGTAGTTGTATTGTTGATTCCTTTTTCTTCGTTTGTGAAAGTTCCAGTTAAATCTGAATCAGCTTCAACTTTATCTTGAGGAATTGCTTTTCCGAATTGTTTTTGGATACGCTCTACTTGTCCGTCGATTAATTTATCGTCAGCAGTAACAATATATTTTACGATATTGTTTTTAGCTTCTAAATCAATTTCGAAGTTTGGCACTAAACCAATTTCGAATTCAAAAGTTAATTCTTCAGCATCCCAGTCAATATTTTCGTTTTCTTTAGCAAGAGGAGTTCCTAAAAGATTTAATCTTTCAGATTGAATAAAACGCTCTAAAGCCAAATCAACTACTTTTTTAACTTCTTCTTGTTTAATACCTTTTCCGTATTGTTTTTCAACAAGATCTTTAGGAACTTGTCCTTTTCTAAATCCTTTTACTTGCGCCAAAGGCAATTTTTCGTTGATTCTTTTTGCCACTTGACCTTTATAATCCATATGAACAACGTTCATTACAATTGTCTCGTTAACAGCGTCTATTGCTACTCTTTTAATATCCATCTTCTTCTTTAATTTACATAATAAAATTGGGTTGCAAAATTATAAAAATTTTGCAACCCAACCAAGTTTTTAATCTATTGTATTTGAAGCAGTTTTAATCTGCTCAATTTGTTTTTATTTATCGTCTCCAAGTATTTTATACGTAATAGATTGCAGAATAGACAAAATAACACTAAAAATTAATGCTGTCCAGAACGAATCGACTGCAAAACCGCCGACTATATTAGTACACAGCAAAATTATTATAGCATTGATAACCAGCAAAAATAAACCTAAGGTTACAACTGTAACAGGCAGAGTCAAAATGACTAAAATTGGTTTTATAAAAATATTCAGCAATCCTAAAACTACCGCAACAATCACAGCTGTTCCAAAACTTGCAACGTGTACACCAGTCAAAAGATTAGACAACAACAAAACTAAGGCAGCAGTAACAAGGAGTCTAAGTAATAATTTCATAGTTATTCAGGTTTAAAATTTATTTAAAAGTAATAAAATTTTCATCAAAAGAGATTATTCTTTTAAAAACTCTGTTGTCAATTCAAAAAACATTTTAGGGTTTTCGGCATGAAGCCAGTGTCCGGCATTTGGAATGGTTTCTAATTTTAAATTTGGAAAATGCTGACGAATAGATTCCACATCTGAATCTTGAATATAACCCGAATTTCCTCCACGTATAAATAACGTTGGTTTATCAAAAACGAAATTATCTGGAAGCGGTTTTCCAATTGCATCTAGATTATTATTAAATGCTGTCAGATTAAATCGGAAAGCCAATTGTCCTGGCTCTTTCCAATATAGATTTTTTAATAAAAATTGTCTTGTTCCCAAATCAGAAACATATTGCGAGACTATTTCTTCAACATCATTTCGGCTTGGTTTTACAGAAAAATCAACAGCATTTAATCCTGCCAAAATATCCTCATGATGCTGTTTATAAAATTTCGGACCTATATCTGCCACAACTAATTTGTCTACCATTTCTGGATGTGTTGTAGCAAAAAGCATCGCTACTTTTCCACCCATTGAATGTCCGAGAATATCAATTCTGCCTAAATTATTGGCTTGACAATATTCATATACATCTTGAACCATTGCTTCGTAACTCCATTCGTCTGAATGAAAACTGCGTCCGTGGTTTCTTAAATCTAAAATATGAACCTGAAACCCAGATTCTACATATTGTCCCGCCAAAGTTTTCCAATTATCAGACATGCCAAGAAATCCGTGCATGATAATAAATGGTTTTCCTTCGCCTTCTATTTTTGAGTAAAGCATATTTATATTTTTTATTCTGAAGAATTATTTCAATTTATTCAAATACATATTCACGACATTGTCCAAACCAAGATAAAGTGCCTCAGAAATTAAAGCGTGACCGATAGAAACTTCTAATAAACCTGGAATATTTTGTTTAAAAAACTGAATGTTATCTAAACTTAAATCGTGTCCAGCGTTAATTCCTAAACCTAATTCGTTAGCCAATTCTGCCGCTTTTACATAAGGGTCAATTCCGTTTTTATTTCCCAAATCATATTGATGTGCAAATGCCTCTGTATACAATTCTATTCTGTCAGTTCCAGTTTTTTTGGCTCCTTCGATAATTTCCAAAACTGGATCAACAAAAATTGAAGTTCTGATTCCGTTTCTCTGAAATTCCTGAATAACTTCAGTCAAATATTCTTGATTTTTAATCGTGTCCCATCCTGCCGAAGAAGTAATTGCTCCAATCGCATCTGGAACCAATGTTACTTGATCTGGCTTGCATTCTAGAACCAAATCAATAAAATTGTGCTGCGGATTTCCTTCAATATTATATTCTGTAGTAACAATTGCTTTTAAATCACGTGCATCTTGATAACGAATATGGCGCTCATCTGGGCGTGGATGAATCGTGATTCCCTGCCCTCCAAAACGCTGAATATCTACAGCTACTTTTAATAAATCAGGAACATTTCCGCCTCGCGCATTTCGAAGCGTTGCAATTTTATTGATATTTACACTTAACTTTGTCATATAAATAGATATTTAATTCTAGTAACACTATATTTGTAAAGACAAAAATACAAAGTAAAACGCAGCAGTTTTCGGTATTTTTTGATTATTTTGCATCAAATATCTTCAATGATTTATGACAGAAATTACAAACTATATCACAAATGATTTCAGAGCGATTGATAGTCAGGAAACGATAGCCTCGATTCAGGACTTTTTTATCGATGTAAATTTTTCTCATTTTCCCATTTTAGAAGATGGGATTTTTATTGGAAGCATCTCTTCTGAAGATGTAGAAACATTTGACACAGATAAAAAAGCAATTGACTACAAATATACTTTAGAACGTTTTTTTGCCAGAAAATCGATGATTTGGCTTGATGTTTTAGAAGTTTTTGCTAAAAATCATACCAACATAATTCCAATTCTTGACGAAAATAATGCCTACATAGGCTATTATGAAATGGAGGATATAATGAAGTTTTTTCAGGAAACTCCGTTTTTAAAAGAGCCTGGAGCAATTATTATTGTTCAAAAAGGACTTTTGGACTATTCAATGAGCGAAGTAACTCAGATAGTAGAAAGTAATAATGGTAAAGTTTTAGGATGTTTTGTTTCTGAAGCCGATTTGGAGAATGTTCAAATTACGGTAAAAATAGGCTTAGGAGCGATAAACGAAATCATTCAGACCTATAGAAGATATGGGTATGAGATTATTTCAGAACATCAGGAAGACACCTATATTAACAGCTTAAAAGAACGTTCTGATTATTTAGACAAATACCTTAATATATAAATTATTAATGTGGCAATGAGAAAATTAGTTAATTAGATAATTTTCACAGTTGCAGATTATCTGATTGACACATTGACAAATTACCTAATTTAACTCGAATGAAAATAGCCATTTACGGACAATATTATCAAAATAGTACCGAACCTATTATAAAAGACATTTTCTCTTTTTTCAATTCCAACAATGTTGAAATGGTAATTGAAGAAAATTTTCTGAAAATGCTCTATGAAAAGCAGCTGATAAAAAAGGAATACAAAACTTTTTCGCCAAGCACTGCTTTAGATAATAGTTTTGAAATGCTGATTAGTATTGGCGGTGACGGAACAATTTTGAGAGCAGCCGCTTTTGTTCGTAACTCGGGAGTTCCATTATTAGGTATAAATGCTGGAAGATTAGGATTTCTTGCCAAAGTTCAAAAGGAAAATATCGAAAGTTTATTACAGTTTGTGATTGATCAAAATTACACAACATCGGAACGAACTTTATTAGGACTGACTTCTGAACCAAAGAATGATGCCTTCGAAGAACTTAATTTTGCTATGAATGAAGTTACAGTGAGTAGAAAAGATACAACTTCGATGATTACTGTAGAAACATATTTGAACAACGAATATTTAAATTCTTATTGGGCAGACGGATTAATTATCTCTACTCCAACAGGATCTACAGGATATTCCTTAAGCTGCGGCGGTCCAATATTAACACCAGATGTAAAAAGCTTAGTAATCACGCCTATTGCCCCTCATAATCTAACTGCCAGACCACTTGTTATTCCAGATGATACCGAAATTACCCTGCGTGTCACGGGAAGAGAAGACCAATATTTAGTTTCTTTAGATTCAAGGATTTCTTCAGTGAAAAACGAATCTATTCTAAAAATTAAAAAAACAGATTATAAAATAAAAATGGTTGAAATACCAGGCGAAACATTCTTAAAAACCTTAAGAAATAAATTGCTCTGGGGAGAAGATAAAAGAAATTAAACTCTTTTCTGATTCTTCACTATACGATAATACCACATTTTCTCGTTCTGCTTGTAGTGAATCATCATTAAATGGCTCAAAATCATATTGTAAATTGAAAAAGAAGCACATTTAACCAAAGGAACTTTGATTCGTATTGATAATTATTATATTTGCACGCAATTTTGAATTAAATGAAGAAAATTTTTAATTTATTGTTATGTTTTTTCCCCTTTATTACACTTAATGCTCAGATCAATGAGATTGGTGTTTTTCTCGGCGGAAGCAACTTTGTAGGCGACGTTGGGAAAACAACTTATATCGCCCCAGAAAAACCAGCTTTTGGTGTTCTTTACAAATGGAACAGAAGCCCAAGGCATTCCTGGAGGTTTTCTTATACACAATCAAGTGTTATTGGAAACGATTACAAATCAGAAGAAACAGGACGAAACCAAAGAGGTTACCGTTTTAAAAACAATATAAAAGAACTTTCTGCAGGACTTGAGTTTAATTTTTTTGATTTTAATCTGCACGATTATCATACAAAAATTACTCCTTATGTTTATTCAGGTTTAAATTTCTTTATCTTCGACAACTTATACCGATACGATACAAGCCCAAACACAATTTATTCTGAAAACTCACACTCTTTTGCTATACCTATTATATTAGGTATAAAATCGAATGTAACACCGCGGCTTGTTTTAGGACTTGAAGCTGGAGTACGTTACACTTTTACAGACAACATTGACGGAAGCAACCCTAATACAGACAATCCAAATATTTTAAAATTTGGAAATTTAAATAATAATGACTGGTATGTCTTTTCAGGTCTTACTTTAACGTATACCTTTGGACAAAAACCTTGCTATTGCGCAGAATAAAATGAATTTAATAGAATCAATAGATCACACAAACTTGCCAAAACACCTTGCCATTATCATGGACGGTAACGGACGCTGGGCAAAACAACAAGGGTTTTTACGAGCGTTTGGACATGAAAACGGCACAAAATCTGTAAAAGAAATAATCAAAACCTCCGCTAAGCTGGGAATTGAATACTTAACGCTTTATGCTTTCTCTACAGAAAACTGGAACCGCCCCAAACTTGAGGTTCAAGCTTTGATGAAAATATTGATCAATTCATTAAAAAAAGAACTCGGTACGCTTCAAGAAAACAATATTAGACTTAATGCTATTGGAAATCTTGATAAATTACCAAAAACAGCCCAAAAAGAACTTTTGGATGTTATGGAAAAAACTAAAAACAATTCTCGATTAACGTTAACTCTTGCCTTAAGCTATGGATCTAGAGAGGAGCTGGTAAACGCTGTAAAGGCGATTAGCGATAAAGTTAAAAATAATATAATTTCAATAGACACTATTGACGATTCAATTATAAATGAGCATCTTTACACGCAAAATTTACCAGACGTAGATTTATTAATACGAACAAGTGGAGAACATAGAATAAGTAATTTTTTGCTGTGGCAGATCGCCTATGCAGAATTGTATTTTACTAATGTCTTGTGGCCAGACTTTAAAGACCAAGATTTATATGAGGCTATTATTAGTTATCAAAAAAGAGAACGTAGATTTGGAAAGACCAGTGAACAAATTAAATAATTTTTTAGTGTTGCAAAAAAAAATACAAATAGCCCTTACCCTATTACTTTTGGGTAGTTTTTCACAAATTAAAGCACAAGAAAGAGTTCCTTTTGATCAAGGAAAAAAATATATTCTGGCCAAAGTTTCTGTTGTTGGTAAAATAAGCTTCAATGAGCAGACAGTTGTAACCTTTTCAGGCCTGCAAAAAGGTCAGGAAATTACTGTACCTGGAGAAGAAATTAGCAGTGCAATTAAAAAATTAGGCAAACTCGGTCTCTTTGACGAAATTGCTTTCTACGTTAATAAAGTAGAAAATGACAGTATTTATTTAGATTTAAATATTATCGAACTTCCTAAGTTAAACGAAGTTAAATTCGTTGGTGTCAAGAAAAGCAAAGTAGAAGGCTTAATTAAAGATAACAATTTGACAAAAAACAAAATTGTCAACGAAAACTTAATTACTACGACAAAAAACTACATTGAAAACAAATACAAAAAAGAAGGTTTTTATAATACAAAAGTTACTATAACTAATACTCCAGACACTATTAACGGACATCAGGTTAATATGCTTGTAAGGGTAGACAAAGGAGATAAAGTAAAAATAAGCAATATTGACTTCATTGGAAACAAGCAGCTTACAGATAGCCAGCTGCGCTCTGCAATGAAAGACACTAAACAGAAAAACTTTATTCGTGTCTTCAAAGCTTCTAAATTTATTCCAGAAAAATACAAAACGGACTTAGAAAAAGTAATCGCTTCCTACAAAGAAAAAGGATATCGTGATGCTCGTATTATCTACGATTCTGTACAATACAATAAGCAAAAAAATACTCTAGCTATTAAGATTAATGTAGAAGAAGGAAATAAATACTACTTTGGAAATATTAAATTCTTAGGAAATACTGTTTATTCAGATCAACTTTTAAGCCGTTATCTAGGGATTAAAAAAGGAGAGACTTACAACGGTGTTTTGCTGGAAAAAAGAATTGCTGATAAAACAAAGCCAGATGCTGAGGATATTACGAATTTATACCAAAACAATGGTTATTTATTCTCTAATATCAATGCTGTAGAGGTTAAAACTGTTAATGATACAATCGATTTTGAGATTAGAGTTACAGAAGGTCCAATTGCATATTTCAACAAAATCACAGTTGTTGGAAACGATAAAACAAATGACCATGTTATTTACCGTGAGTTGAGAACAAAACCAGGTGAAAAATACAGTAAAGAACAATTAGTAAGAACGATACGTGAAATTGGGCAGTTAGGTTTCTTTGATCCTGAAGCCATTGATCCAAAGTTCAAAAACGTAGATGCTGGAGCAGGAACTGTTGATATTGAATATAATGTTGTCGAAAAAGGATCGAGCCAGGTGGAGCTTCAAGGAGGTTACGGAGGCGGCGGTTTCATTGGAACATTAGGACTTTCGTTTAACAACTTCTCTGCAAGAAAGTTATTTGACAAAGAAGCCTATAAGCCCTTACCAATGGGAGACGGTCAAAAAGTTGCACTTCGTTTACAAGGAAGTACATACTTTCAAACCTATAGTGTTTCATTCTCAGAACCTTGGTTTGGAGGAAAAAAACCAGTACAATTTAGTTCATCTATCTCATACAGTAAGCAATTTCTTAACAATTACATTACCCGAACTGTTGACAGAAACAAAAGTTTTAATATTTTTACAGTACAAGTTGGTTTAGCAAAAAGATTAACTGTGCCGGATGATTACTTTGTATTATCACAATCTGTAAGTTATCAGCATTATGATTTGAACAATTATAACACAGGTCTATTTACATTTGGTAACGGTGCATCAAGAAACTTAGCTTATACTATCGGACTTTCAAGAAGTAATAAAGGGGTAAACCCGATATTCCCTATGTATGGTTCTGAATTCAGTATCTCTGCTAAAGTTACAGCGCCTTACTCATTGTTTAATGGAATTGATTACAGCGATTTACAAAATCAAAAAGATTATAAAACACAGTATACTGGAACATCAGGAAGTGGTGTAGACGGAAAACCACTTAACAATGGTGATTATGTTAAAACAGAAACTGTAAACGGACAAACTGGTTATGTAAGTGTCGGATCTGATTACTCAAGCGCTGATACTGATGTTGCAAAAGTCGATCAGAAAAAATATAATTGGTTAGAATATTATAAAGTTAAATTTAAAGGTGACTGGTATACTAAAGTTTATGGAAAATTAGTATTAAGAACTTTAACAGAATTTGGTTTCTTAGGAGCTTATAATCAAGATAGAGGTGTAATTCCTTTTGAGCGTTTTTATTTAGGAGGAGATGGTATGGCCAACTACTCAATGGATGGTAGAGAGACGATTCAGTTGAGAGGTTATCCTAACAACTCTTTAACTCCAGTAAACGCAAATGGAGATGCAATTGGAGCGACAATTTATAACAAATTCTCTATGGAGTTACGTTATCCAATTACATTAAAACCATCTGCATCTATATACGCCTTAACATTTTTAGAAGCTGGTTCATCATATCCAACATTTAAAGATTATAATCCGTTTGACTTGAGTCGTTCTGCTGGTGCTGGTTTACGTGTATTTATGCCTGCATTTGGATTGTTAGGTATTGACTTTGGTTACGGATTTGATGCTCTTCCTGGACAAACAAAAGCTAATGGATGGGAAACTCACTTTATCATTGGACAACAATTTTAAAGAAATAACGTTTGGTTAAAAATCATCAAATAAAGTTATGTTATGAGAAAACAATTTTTATTTATATTTTTAGCCTTGATTGTAGCAAATACAAGTCAGGCACAAGGTAAGACGACTAGGATAGGCTACATCGACATGGAATATATTTTAGAAAATGTTTCCGATTACAAAGAAGCTAAATCACAATTAGAGTTAAAAGCTCAAAAGTGGAAACAGGAAGTTGAGGCTAAAAAATTAAATATTAATACCCTAAAGGAAAGTTTAAAAGCTGAAAAAGCTTTACTTACTAAAGAATTAATAGAAGAAAGAGAAACTGAAATTAAGTTTCAGGAACAAGAAATGATGGATTATCAGCAGAAGCAGTTTGGTGCTGATGGTAATTTAATGCGTCAGAAAGCAGCTTTGGCAAAACCAATACAAGATCAGGTTTTTACTGCTGTACAAGATATAGCAGAGGCTAAAAATTATGACTTTGTTTTTGACAAATCATCAGATCTAACAATGCTTTTCAGCAATAAAAGATTTGACATCAGCGATCAGGTTTTAAGAGTTTTAAACCGTACGGAAAAACGTGAGCAGCTGACAAAAAAACAATTGAAAGAGCAGGAAGCTAAAGAAAATCTTGAAAATGCAATAGATGAAAATCCAGCAATGGCAGATCGTCAAAAAGCTCTTGACGAGAAAAAAGCGGCTAGAGAGAAACTAATTCAAGATCGAAAATTAGAGCAGGAAGCTAAGAAAAAAGAATACGAAGACAGAAGAAATGCCATAGCTGCCGAAAGAGAGGCGAAAAAAAACGGCACGGTTTCTGGAACAGCTAAAACAGCATCAGAAACACCTGCAGCAACAGAGGCTGCTAAAACAAATGCAACGGCGAAACCTGCAGCAAATGCAACTGAAGGAACAACAACTGCTGAGCCTGCAATGACAAAAGCAGAAGAAAGACAATTACTTTACGAGCAGCGCAAAAAAGAATTAGAAGAGAAAAGAAAGAAAATTTTAGAAGAAAGAGAAGCGGCTAAAAAAGCAAAAGAAGCCGGAACACAGAAAACAAATACGACCAATAATTAATTAATATTTTTAAAAATGATGAAACAAATCAAAACTTTACTAATTGCTGCGATTTTAATTTTAGGAGCAAGTAACACAATGAACGCACAGGCTAAAGTTGCCCATGTTGATGTAAGCGAGATCATGTCGAAAATGCCTGCTATGTTAGATGCTCAAAATCAACTGCAAAAATTAAGTGGAACATATGATGCTGAATACAAAAAGATGGTTGATGAATATCAAGTAAAAATCAAAAAGTATGAAGCAGAAGCTGCTACAGTAACTGATGCTGTTAACGGTGAGCGTTCTAAAGAAGTTCAAGATATGCAAAAAAGAATTGTTGATTACAGAGACAATGCACAAAAAGAACTTCAACAAAAAGAAACTGATATCGTAAAACCTTTAATGGAAAAAGTTAGAGCTTCTATCCAAAAAGTTGGAAAAGCTAAAGGTTTCCAATACGTTTTAGACGGTTCTACTTTATTATTAGCTGATGGTCCAAACATCACTGCTGACGTTAAAAAAGATTTAGGATTCTAAGAAATTCCAACTCGAATAATTAAACTGCTCAATTTATTTTTGAGCAGTTTTTTTTTACAAAAATTTAAAATCAATCTCTCGTATATTTTCTAGATTTGAATTAACTTAGACTAACAAATTGTATCAAAAAATATTAAATTTGCTTTATGATAAACAACAATCCTATAGGCGTTTTTGATTCTGGCATTGGCGGAACTTCCATCTGGAGCGCTATTCATGATCTTCTTCCAAACGAGAAAACTATATATCTGGCTGATAGCAAAAATGCACCATACGGTCAAAAAAGCAAAGATGAAATTGTTGATTTAAGCAAAAAAAATGTAGAGTTTTTACTAGAGAATAATTGCAAGTTAATTGTTGTTGCCTGCAACACAGCTACTACAAATGCAATATTTGAACTTCGCGAAGCGTATGACGTTCCGTTTGTTGGAATAGAACCGGCAATTAAACCTGCAGCAAACAATTCGCAGACTCAGGTAATAGGAATCCTTGCCACAAAAGGAACTTTAAACAGTGAATTGTTTAACAAGACTGCCGAGATGTTTCAACACACCACAATAATTGAACAAGTGGGTCACGGATTGGTACAGCTTATTGAAGATGGAAACCTATATTCTCCAGAAATGACACAATTACTAGAATCGTATTTACAGCCTATGATAGAAGCTAATATCGATTATCTTGTTTTGGGCTGCAGTCATTATCCTTATCTAATTCCTCAGATTAAAAAAATTCTCCCAGATCATATTAAAATTATTGATTCAGGAGAAGCTGTTGCACGCCAAACTAAAAATTTACTTCGCGATAAAGTTGGATTTTCGGATAGTACCGAAAATGATCCTGTTTTTTATGTCAATTCTAACCCTAAAGTTTTAGAGTCAATTTTAGAGCATAAATATCCTGTAATCCGAAAAGATTTTTAGTATTATTCGATCTTTCGCTTGACGAACCAAATTCCGTCCAGCGATAAATTAAGCGATATTTTATGGTAGTTTTCCTTGATTAGATCATTTGCGATTCTTCCTTTTTGTCCGTAAGAATACGAAACATTCAAAGAAGAAAACGTGTTATCAACAGGAAGATTAAGTCCGATTGAAAACGATGCATTATTCACACGTTTTCCATCCACTTCAAGATAACCTGTATCGTAGCTTATACCAGCTGCATATCCTACCCTATCCCAATATTTTCGAACATTTTTTTTTGAGCTGTAAGTCAGTCCAAACGCAAAACGATCTTGGTTTACAAAATCACCATATAATTCAGACTGCTTTGTATCTTCCCAAAAACTTTTTTCATAATCGAAAGTCACATTCAAGTTATTCTTAAATCTTTTACTAATTCCAAAGCCCATTTCTAATGGCATGTAATAATCGTCTGTATCTGAGGCTTTATCCGATTCGACAGCCGTTTCAACTTCGTCAGCAATACTCGTTACAGATTGCACTTTAGATGCATTTACTCGCGTAGGAGCCTTAAATGTTGTACCAATTGTAAAAGTAGAATCTATTTTGTATTGGGCACCTAATAGGGCACGAACGCCGCTGTAATCAGTTTTTTTGTGTATTGTTGTAATTGTATTTGCAATTAAAAACGCACGATCATCAACCGTGTTTCCAAAAAGAACTGTTGCGGTTGCTCCTAATGTCAATTTCTTTCCGAAGCGGTATCCATAAGAAAAATCTAGATTGTTTAATCCGCCTGATCCTTCAGCAGTTACATAATAGTATTCCTGACTGTCCGCAATTGGCAGTTTCAAATTTGAGATTTTAAAAACAGAACTTGAGTAAGGACGAAGCGAAAGACTAAAACCAGATTTTTTTGTAACTGGAAAGGCAAAAGCAATATGTGAAAATTGAAAATTGTTTCGTTTCTCTGATCTATTACCACTCTGATAGGTTGTCGCTATAGCTTTTCCTCCAATATCAAAAAGAAAGTGATTTTGATACATAAAGCCCAAAGATGCCGGATTTAAATTATTGATAAAAATATCTGATGGCAGTGCAATTCCTGAAGAACCTGTAGATGGCAGATATCCAAAATCTGATTCATATAAACTTCCCACGCCATACAATGAATATGGAGAACTTGAAATACTTTGAGAAAAAGAAGTCAGCGACATCAAAATGAAGCAGCTCCATAAAATTATTTTATTTTTCATTTAGTAAGAGATGTAATAAACTTTCAGCTGAATTTTATTATTCGGATTTTTTTGATCTGCCAAAACTATTCGGTCAACAGATTTAGAAATTCCAGGAAGTGTTAATATGAGCGATGATCTGGAATCTGCTTTTTTGAGCATTTCGCTTTGCAGAAAACTTCCAATTGGAATTGTGTAGGCTACATTTTCGTTAAATTCATCACTCTTTTTATTTAATAACCCATAAACGGTTGTACCCGCGGAATTTACTAATGCACTGCTGACTCTATTGAGATTATCACCCACATAAACCGCAAGAGAATCTTCTAAAGGATATTTTTCTGAATACGAATTATTTACTGGTTTTAGAATAAGTTCTGCATTAACAATTGCTCCGTTGGTCGAAATATTTTTAAACTGCTTTATATTTGGAAAATCTATTCGACACGCCACACCAGTCCCTGACTGAATAAATCCTTGATTATTGGTCTGCGTACTTGGAAGATAACTGCTGGAAATGGGGAGATTTTGCAATAAAGTCCCCGTTTTATCCAACGAAATAGAGTTAAACTGCTTTGCAATATCAGCTATCGTAAAATCAATTATATACGACAACTCATCTGCGTCTGCACGATATTTTGAATAATACATCCTCACTTTGCTTTCCGGTACGCTAAACCCAATAACATTAGAAGAACTGCCTGTTTCAGGAACTAAAACAAGTCCCTTTAAGTATTCTGTAAAACTGTCAAAATCTGTAATTTCTCTTTTTTTAATTTTTTGAAAAAGAGCTTCTCCAAATTCATCATTCATTCTAATATTAATAGAATCTTTTTGAGTCGGTCTTGGTGTAAATGATATTGTTCCGAGGCTTTCTGGGCTGTAGTTTAAAGTTGAATTATTATAAAAGCTGTCGTTATCGGTGTTGGGTTTAACTTTTTGAATTAGTCGATGAATATTAAAAGTTTGAACCTTTGTGGTATCACCATAGTAATAATTATCATATTTAAGAATCATGGAAATCGAATCGAAGACATAATTGATTGCCTGTGTATCTGAAGTAGAGCCATTTAATGCATAAGAAGTAGTAGAAAGCTGAAAATAACTGTCTGACTTCACTTTCCCAAAAATCGGATCATCGTAATTTCCTATCAGAATTCTGCTTCGGCTTGATGTTATCAGCGAATCAAAATTTATAGTTGACATTTCGACCGTCACAGTATCGATCATAATCACTTTATTGCTTAAAGCCAAATAATCTGATCCAACAGTAAATTCACCTGTATCAGTATCTGTACCACACGAAAATAAGGTTAGTACAAAAAGAAGAATCAATATAAACTTGTGCATAATTTATTTTTTGAGCAAATATAAAATGCAAGCTTTGCCGACACACTATAACATATACTATCGTGCATTTTTAAGCTACAGATCGCACAAAATGATCTATGATGGCAATTCGTCTGATAAAATTTTATTCGACCTTAAAAAAGACGATTTTGTCTATCAAAACACCTCATACATATATCTTCTTTTTTTTAAGACAGTCATCCGCCTAATTTTGAGCCAATAAAATAAATAATGAAAGTACGGTTTTTAATTTATGCTCTTTTCTTGATTTCGGTTTTAAGCACAAAAGCCCAAGAAAATTTTGGTGCTTCTGTCACTATAAAAACTGAGCCGACAGAAAAAATAAATTTCAACGAAAGTGATATTTCTCTTTTTTACCAAAAACAATTAGGAACAAAAAATAAGATAACTAACACATTAGAATACAATAATTTGAAAGTGAACTATGAATTTAATCCTTATAATTTTTATGCTGATCAGGATAAATTCAACCAGATTAAAAATACATTTCAATATTCTGGAGTAATATCTGAAAAAACAAAATGGCAGGTTTCTGTAATTCCTACAGCAAATTTTCAGGGAAATTTAGATTTCTCAGATCTTACTGTTTTAGGAAATCTGGAAATTAACCAAAAACTTAGTTCAAAGCTAAATTTAATACTTGGAGCTGGCCGAACATCAATATTTGGTGCACCAAAATTTACTCCAATTATTGCTTTTGATTATAAAATAAGTGACAGAACCAATTTAAAAATTGGGTTTCCTGATTCAAAACTTTCGTATTCAAATAATGACAGAAACATATTTAGTCTGACGAATAACTTTAATGGAAATTTCTATCATTTGGATGCCGTATCTGATCAAAAAAATACAGCTGAAAAAGCAGTTCTATCACAAATGACATCTGCTTTTGAATATGAAAGGAACGTAACCAAAAATTGGTTTTTAAACCTCAAAGCGGGTTACGATTTTAATAAAAAATACAACTTATTAAACAACAGTGACCGTGAAGTTTATGACTACAATACAGGCAACGGTTACATTTTAGGATTGGGGATCAAATACAAACAATAAATATTAAATACACTATGATTAATCTAAAAAAAGGAATTCTATTCACAGCTCTATTTTCGAGCCTCTTTTTTATAAGCTGCAGTAATGATGACGATGATGATGATTTAATGGGAAACTGGATTAAAAAATCGGCCTTTGACGGTCCTGCAAGATCTAGTGCGACTAGTTTCGTTATTGGAGATTATGCTTATGTTGCCGGTGGTTATACAGGCGATGTTTATTTAAAAGATTTATGGGCTTACAACTCTACTGGTGATTATTGGGAACAAAAAGCAGATTTTGCCGGCGTAGGAAGAAGTTCTGCATCTAGTTTTGCATTAAATGATAAAGGATATGTAGGTCTTGGTTATGACGGAACAAATAAACTGAAAGATTTTTATCAATACGATCCTGCTGCGAACAGCTGGACACAAAAAACTGATTTTGCAGGAACGGCCCGTTATGCTGCAGTTGGTTTTCAAGTTGGAGGCAAAGCTTATTTTGGGACTGGTTATGACGGAAATTATTTAAAAGATTTTTATCAATATGATGATCAAGCCAATTCTTGGACGCTTGTAAATGGTTTCAGCGGAAACAAAAGACGTAATGCAACTGTTTTTATTATTTCAGATAAAGCTTATTTGGCAACGGGCGTAAACAACGGCGTTTACCAAGAAGATTTTTGGGAGTTTGATCCTTCAACTGATGTTTGGACCAGAAAACGAGATATTGACAAAGACACTGATGATGATTATACGTATAATGACGAATATGCAATTGTACGCTCTAATGCATCGAGTTTTTCTATGAATAATTTAGGATATGTTGTGGGTGGAGAAAATATTAAAACAATTTGGGAGTACAATCCGACAACTGATTTGTGGGTTGAAAGAACTCCAATGGAAGGTGCTACCAGAACTGATGCTGTAGGTTTTACTATCAACAATCGCGGTTTTTATATGTTAGGAAGAATTGGCACTACTTATTTTGATGATGCGTGGGAATTTAGACCTTTAGAAGAACAAAATGACGATGACAATTAATACTCAAAAATTCTTCTGGAAAATATTCCAGAAGAATTTGACATTTATTTTATTGCTGCTGCTTTTTGCTTCCTGCACCAAGAAAGAAGTGCTAAGATCTGAGGTTTTTAAAACAAATTCTGGATGGGGCTACACCATTTCACACAAAGAAAAAATAATTATTAAACAATCCATCATTCCGGTGATAAGTGAAAATAAAAGTTTTGCGACACAAGACGATGCCCTAAAAACTGCCAATCTTGTGAAAGAAAAACTCCTAGAAAACTTATCTCCAACGGTAACCAAAAAAGATTTAATTTTATTAAAAATAAAATTGTAAATGCAGATAGATACCATTAAAAATAACAGCTATAACAAAATCTTATTTCATTGTGCGATATGGGTTTTCTTTATTTTGACTTCGCTGATTCAGTTTTATGAAAGTCCATTTAAGATCAATAATGATTTCTATGTACAATGGGGAACAGGGATTGTCTTGTTTTATCTGAATTATTTTTATCTGGTTCCAATCTATCTTTTACAAAAAAAATACTGGCTTTATTTTATCGCCGCTTTCGGGCTTATTGCCGCTTTTATGATTATCAGAATAAATTATTTTATTCCAGAATTTAGACATTTAAGACCCGAAAATGTAATGCCTCCGCAAATGATGCCGCACGATCCGCATTTTTTTCCAAGAGGCAGAATTGAGATGAAACAACCTATTTTCTTTAAAATAGGTCCATCATTTTTCTATATTTTGATCATTACGATCAGCGCTATTATTAGAACACTAACTGAATTTTATAATAATCAGCAGAATAAGCTGATTGCCGAAACACATAGAACAAATACCGAATTAATATATCTGCGTAAACAAACCAATCCGCATTTCTTATTTAATTCTTTGAATAGTATTTATTCTTTGGCACACAAAAAATCTGATTTGGTCCCTGATGCCATCGTGACATTATCTGAACTTATGCGCTACATGCTTTATGAGACAGATAATAAAACGGTGGCTTTAGAAAAAGAGGTAAACTATATTCAGAATTACATTGAACTGCAGAAACTCAGATTAAACAACATTGAAGACATTGTAATTAATGTACACGGCGACACTAGAAACAAATTTATTGAACCATTATTATTGATTTCATTTGTCGAAAATGCCTTTAAATATGGAACAGATTACAAAGGTGCCGCTCACGTAAAAATTAAAATCCTTATTACAGATAATAATCTTGATTTTTGGATTGAAAATACGATCGAAAATTATGTGAAAGACCCTGAAAATTCAGGAATTGGATTGATAAATATCCAGAGTCGTCTCGATTTACTTTACCCTAATGCACACGAACTAACCATTACTCAGGATAATGCCTATTACAGAGTTCATTTGAATTTAAAATTAGATGAGATCAAAACCGCAATTCATTAAACGAAACTGATTATGGACAGAAAAAAATTCATCCGAAATGGGATCTTAGGCATTGCTTCATTAGCAACAGCTTCAACATTATTAGAATCATGCTCCAAAAATGACCATGACGATACCGACACAAGCAACTCTGGAGATGGCAGCTGTACGGTTTCACCATCAGAAACAAAAGGTCCTTTTCCAATAAAAACACCAAGTCAGCTGGTTTTAGAAAATATTAAATCTGACCGTGTTGGAATCGCACTTCTGATTAATTTAAAAATTGAAAATAAAAATAACAACTGCGAACCTCTTTCGGGGGTTTTGGTAGATGTTTGGCACTGCGACAAAGACGGAAATTATTCAGAGTACGGAGGCACATCAATGCAGCAGACAGATTACACTTCTGTTCATTTTTTAAGAGGAAGACAAACTTCGGATACTAACGGGAATGTTTCTTTTATTTCGATTTATCCTGGCTGGTATCAAGGAAGGGCACCGCATATACATGTTGAAGTTTTATCGAGTTCTGGAAGTTCTTTATTAGTAACTCAAATTGCTTTTCCAGAAACCATTTCCAGTCAAGTCTATTCAAGTACTAATTATGCAGCACACGGACAAGCCGATACTGCAAATACAAGAGACAATGTTTTTGCAGACAGTTTATCTGACGAATTGGCTGCCATAACTGGCAATTTAACAGATGGTTATACGCTCACTAAAACTATTACAGTTAACGCATAATTGTGATTTGTGAACCAGTTTTTATGAAAATTTTAAAACTTAATTTACTGGTTTCAAATTACTTTTGAACGCCAAAACAAATTATAACCTAAATTCCGAAAAAATGAAATGTGTAATTATTGATGATGAGCCTTTAGCCGTAGAATTACTGCAGGATTTTGTTAAAAAAATAGATTCGCTCGAATTGATAAGTTCTTTTAACAACGCAATTGATGCCGTTTCATTTATCAATCAGAATAATGTTGATTTAGTTTTCTTAGATATTCAAATGCCTCATTTTTCTGGGATCGACTTTTTAAATACAATAGAAAAAAAGCCTTTGGTTATTTTTACAACTGCATACTCAGATTATGCTGTAGAGGGATTTAATCTTGGTGCGGTCGATTATTTGGTAAAACCAATTCCTTTTCATCGCTTTTTAAAAGCAGTAGTTCGAGCACAGCAGGTTTTACAGCCTGCAATTACCAATCAAGCAATTGCTGAAAACACAAATGTTCCAGAAATTGAGCAGGATTTTATGTTTGTTCGTGCAGAATATGAAAATGTAAAATTGAATTTTGCTGACATTCTTTTTATTGAAGGTTTAAAAGATTATGTCAAAATTTATACAACAGATAATAAATTTATTTTGACCTTAATCAGCTTGATTAAATTAGAAAATTTACTTTCTACCAAAGGATTTGCGAGAATTCACAGATCGTATATTATCAATATCAAACATGTGAAATCTATTCAGAAGAATAAAGTTTTAATAAGCGACAAACGAATTCCTATCAGCGAAAGCTATAAAAATACTTTTTTCGAAAAAATTAACCTCTAAGTTTTTTTAAACTCCAAAAAAAGAAAATTCCAAATTCCAAGATTTTACTCTTTTGGAATTTGGAATTTTTTTATTGGATTTTTTTAAGTTTATTCTTCGTCTTTAAACCAGCTTGAATACATTACATAATTATTGGAAATACGTTCGATTTCACCTGCGAAATTAGACTGATCTATATCTTTTACTTTTTTAGCAGGAACGCCTGCATAAATACTTCCAGAAGTCACAACAGTGTTTTGAGTCACCACGGCTCCTGCCGCAATGATCGCATTACTTTCAACCACGCAGTTGTCCATTACGATAGCCCCCATTCCTATCAACACGTTATCGTGAATCGTGCATCCGTGTACAATGGCATTATGTCCGATAGAGACATTATTACCAATTATAGTTGGGTGTTTTTGATAGGTGCAGTGAATAACAGCGCCATCTTGAATATTTACTTTGTTGCCAATTTTAATGAAATGAACATCTCCTCGAATAACAGCATTAAACCAAACACTGCAGGAATCGCCAAAAGTTACATCTCCCACAATAGTGGCATTTTCGGCAACATAACAATCGTCTGGAATCAAAGGTGATTTTCCGTTTACAGATTTAATCAGCATAAAAAATAAAATTTAGTTAATTGCAGGACATTTACAGTCGTAACGTTCTTTTTTACAAAATAAATTAATTCCTAAAGTAATTTGGTGATAACCGCCTGTATCAAATTTTACATCTCCCATCACTTGAGAATAAGTGTAGGCAAACATAAAATTCTTAAAATTGACACCTACAATTGGTGTTACAAATTGTAATTTTTGAGAAGCAACACCACTGTTAGATAGATATTGAGCACCGTCAAAACCTCTTCTATATGAAAGCGCTGCCCAAATACTTCCAAAATCAATAGTTTTGTAAGCTTTCAGGTTAATATCGATTGTTTTTTCTTTCGTTTGATCAAACAGTTGAAAAAGTATCGAAGGTTCCCAGGTAATTTTATCATCTTTCCCAAAAACATATCCTACACTTAATAGAAATTTTCTAAGATTATCACTCTCGTAATCTGTATACAATTCTCTTCGAGTTTCTAATAATCCCTGAACAGTTGCATGTGCATAAAAATCCAGAAAGTTATAAGATGCTCCAACATCAATATTAAAATAAGAATCTTTTTGAATAGAACCGAAAACTATTGGATCGAAAGTGCCGCCAAATTTCGTTTCATCCAATTGATTCTGTATCAACCCTCCGCTTATTCCAAAAGACAACTGATTCAGATCAATTTCATCTCTCGAAAACATTATATGATGTGCATAAGTTAACTTAACGCCTTTCTGAGAGTGATATCCATTTTTATCGTTAAAAACAATAATACCAGCTCCAGAGCGTTCTCCCACTCTTCCATTAAAACTTAAAGTCTGCAAAGACGGAGCATCTTCCTGTCCAAACCATTGTTTTCTGGCAGTTAATCGAATCTTAGCGCAATTAGCAGCACCAGCCATTGACGGGTGAATTAAATAATAATTATCCGACAAATAATCCGAATAGACAGGTATTCCCTCTTGAGAATAAGAATAAAATGATGTAATGATAAAAATTAATAAAACCTTGATTTTTAATTCCATAAAGGCAATTTAGTATCTATATAATTTTCACTCCTGCAATTTAGTACGATTTATTTGAAAAGAGTCTTAATTATTTTATTAAAAAATCAAATATAGCTATTAGTAGAAAATAACTTTAGTAAATTTGCAAAAAATATAATACCATGACAAAAATCACCATAAAAGAAACTCAAAATCCTACTATATTAAAGTTTGAATTTGAAGATTTTATTACTCAAAATCAAAACTTTGAGTTCAAAAATATAGATGAGGCACAAGCGTCTCCTTTAGCACAGCAATTATTCTATTTACCATTTGTAAAAACAGTTTATATTTCTGGAAATTTTATTGCAATCGAAAGATACAGTATTGTAGACTGGGACGATGTTAAAGATGCTGTTGCTGAACAAATTAGTTCTTTTGTTGAAAAAGGAGGAGTAATCATTAAAGCTGATGAAACTAAAGCAAAAAAACAGCCTATAACAGTTTACGGAGAAACTACTCCAAATCCTTCTGCATTAAAATTTGTAGTGAGCAGAATGCTGACACGCAACGCGGTAGAATATAAAAATATCGACCAGACTGCTTCTTCTCCATTGGCTCAGGAATTATTTAAATTTCCTTATGTAAAAGAAATTTTTATTGATGAAAATTATATTTCTGTTACAAAATATGAAATTAATGACTGGTCTGAAATTACATTAGAGCTGAGAACATTTATCAAACAGTTTATCGAAAACGGCGGAACTGTTTTAGATGAGACTCTAATTCAAACTACAACAAAAAATGAAGTAACCAAAGACGAAGCATTTGATAAACTGGATGTTACTTCTCAACAAATTATTAATATCCTAGAAGAATATGTAAAACCTGCGGTAGCTGCTGACGGTGGAAATATTGCTTTCGAATCTTACAATGAAGACGACAAAACGGTAAAAGTACTTTTACAAGGCGCTTGCAGCGGATGTCCTTCATCAACATTTACTTTAAAAAGCGGTATTGAAAATATGCTTAAAAGTATGTTGAATGATGAAGCTATAAAGGTTGAAGCGGTTAATGCTTAATGCCTTTTTTCTTATATAAGAATTTCAATTATATTTGCAGCACAAACATACCTTCTCTACTTTTGAGAAGGTTTTTTTTATTTTAAAATCATGAACGAAGTTACTTCAGACCAAGTTGGTACTTACATCGCCAGATTTATTAACATCTTAGTTGATTATTCTCCTAAATTAATCTCTGCATTTCTAATTTTATTTATTGGTTTATACGCGATCCGCCTGATAAACAGATTAATTAGAAGAATAATGGTAAAGAGAAATCTTGACCCAACTTTAACAAAATTTCTGGCAGACATTTTATTATGGGCACTTAGAATTCTTCTATTTGTTACTTTTATCTCAAAACTAGGAATCGAAACTTCCTCTTTTGTTGCGATTTTAGGAGCAATGGGACTTGCTGTTGGTTTGTCTTTACAAGGATCACTTTCGAACTTTGCAGGAGGAATGCTGATTATTGTTTTTAAGCCTTTTAAAGTTGGCGATACAATTGAGGCACAAGGCGTTATTGCAACTGTTGAAGAAATTCAAATTTTTGTAACAAAAATGATTACTGGAACTAATCAGACCGTTTTTGTACCGAATGGTGCATTATCAAACGGAACGATCATTAATTATTCGATGCAGGCTGAAAGAAAAGCCGACTTGACATTTTCAGTTTCTTATGACTCGGATATCAAAAAAGCGAAAGATATTCTTTTAGAGGTTTTACTATCAAATCCAAAGGTTCTTAAAAATCCAGCACCAGAAGTTTTTGTAAAAAACCTATCTGCGAGTTCTGTTGATTTTGCAGTTCGTCCGTGGGCCGCAAAGGCAGACTTTGGTTCTGTAGTTTCAGATACTTTGGAGAATTGCAAAGTTGCACTGGATGCAGCAGGAATATCGGTTCAGCCGTTTACACTTCAAAAATAATTGTCATTATTTTTTTGAAGGAGCAGTAATCATAAAATCTTTTAAATAATAAGGTTCAAAATAAGCGACATCTACAGTGTCGCTTTTTTGATATTTATCAAAACTGATTTTACTCATAGCTTGTGCCGAAGGATATTTGATATCTTCTAAAAACACAAAGTTATCTTCAGTTAAAACAGCTTTACATTTGTCAGCACAATCGCCGACAAAGTAAAGCTTGTCTGTATATTCTTGAAAGGAATTTTCGTCAATTATTTCGGCTTTAATCGCTCTTTCAACTGTCAAGTCTGGATTAAAAACAGCACTGTAAACTTCCATACGGCGTGCGTCTAACATTGGAATAATTTTTCCATCTGTAACTTCGGCCTGAGAAGCCAAAGTTTTAAGTGTATCGACAGCGATTAAAGGTATATTTAAAGCATAACACAATCCTTTTGCAGCAGAAACACCAATCCTTAATCCTGTATAAGATCCTGGCCCCTGGCTGACTGCAATTGCATTTAAATCCTGAACAGAAATACCTGCTTTTGCAATTACTTCTTCAATAAAAACATGAAGTTTTTCTGCATGCGAATAGCCTTCATCTGCTAGTTCACTGCAAACAATGGTTTTTCCATCTTTTGCAACAGATACAGAACAATTTTTAGTGGCCGTTTCGATGTTGAGGATAAAAGACAAAGTATTAAATTTTAAAATTAGTATTGAATGGTATTTTTATTTCTTCGGAGCATCAGCTTTTTTAAGCTTGACCTTATCTCCAGAATTAAGATCTTTAGAAACGGTTGTATATGGTCCTGTAATTACAACATCTCCAGGTTTTAAACCAGACATTACTTCAATATTAGTATCATCTTGAATTCCTGTTTTTATAACTCTAATTTTAGCTTTATCTCCCACTTTTACAAAAACACATTCGAATTTTTTATCATTTTTCGGAGCCGCTTTTTTATCTTCATTCGGATCTTCAACTTTAAAATCTTTAACCGCTGTAGTATCTGATTTTACAACAACAGAACTAATTGGCACTGCCAAAACATTTGTTTTTGTTGTTGTAATGATATCAACAGTAGCTGTCATTCCAGGTCTAAAAGGAGAATACGTACTTGGTTTTCCTTCTAATAAATCTTGATACGATTCTTTCAAAATACGAACTTTAACTTTAAAATTCGTTACCTGATCTGAAGTTAAAGTTGTGCTGGCAGAGTTAGAAATACTAGTCACCGTTCCTTTAAATTTCTTTTTTAGATAAGCATCAACTTCAACGTTTGCTTCGTCTCCAATTTTAATTTTTACAATGTCATTTTCGTTTACGTCAACTTCAACCTCCATGTTGTTAAGGTTTGCAACACGTAAAAGTTCGGTTCCAGCCATTTGCTGCGTTCCTAAAACTCTTTCTCCTAATTCAACGTTTAGAACAGAAATTGTCCCGTCTGCTGGAGAATAAATAGTTGTACGCCCTAAGTTGTCTCTTGCTTCACTTACAGAAGCCGAAGCACTTTGTACGCTGTAATAAGAATTTTGCTTAGTCGCTTTTGCCACTTCAAAAGAAGCTATAGCTTTATCCCAGTCAGATCTTGAGATTACACCTTTGTCGTATAATGTTTTGTTACGATCATAATTAGCTTTTGCTTCTTTAAAACTAGCCTCAGATTGTGTTAAACCAGCTTTAGAACCTGATAAGTTAGATACCGAACGGTTATAACTAGAGGTATATAAATCCGGATTAATTTTAACCAGCAAATCTCCTTTTTTAACAACCTGACCTTCTTTTACATTAAGCAAAATAATTTCCCCAGACACCTCTGGAGAAATTTTTACTTCAATTTCTGGTTGAATTTTACCTGTTGCCGAAACTGTTTCAACAATTGTTGAAGCAGTAACTTTGGCTGTTTCTACTTCTTTTCCTTCATCCTTATTTCCTATTACTCCCGACTTCGAAAGACCGATTAAAATTGCAATAAGTACTACTGCACCACCTACTAAGAAATAAATTGTTTTTTTTGACATAATAAATTATTTTGTAATAATTGGAACGATTGGAATTCCGAAATAAAATTCAATTATCTTAATTTTGAACATGTAATCATATTTTGTTCTGATAACATCAGACTGCGCATTGGTCAACAATGTTTGAGCTTGTGTAAAATCAAATGAATTCATCAAACCTACATCGTATTTTTCTTTTGCATAATTGTATGCCTGCTGTCTAGCTTCTAGAGTAACAGTAGACGCTTCATAAGTGTTTAAAGCTGCTCTTGCATCAGTAAATGCGGTATAAACGTCACGTTGCAAATCTAAACTTTTTTGCTCTAAATCTATTTTAGATTTTTCTAAATTTACTTTGCTGCGTTCTACATTGTTCTTAACTGACCAGCCATTAAAAATTGGAACATTTAATTGTAACCCAAAATTGTGCCCTTTATTATCACTAAACTGTTGGAAAATCGGATCTGGCCCTACAGTATAAGGCTGATCGTTTGCATCAAATCTAACTTGGTCACTGTAACTGGCTCTGGTATTAAAACCATAAAACCCTGTAAGTGTAGGCTGAAAAGCTCCTTTAGCAATAGCAACATTTTTTTCGGCAATTTCAAGATTCGTTTGTGCAAGCTTTACGTCTGTTCTTATGTCTTTTGCCTTATCATAAATTTCAACTGGAGTCTGCGCAAGAATATTATTCTCGTCATTTAGATTTGTATCATCAATTACATCAAAATCTGCAAACTCTTTTAATTGTAAAAGCTGTGCCAGACTTAATTTAGAAATCAATAAATTATTTTCAGAAACAGCAATATTTTGTTTATCTGTCGCTACTGTAGCTTTTAGATCAAACAAATCACCGCGGGGAATTGTTCCTGCATTTACCATTTCTTCAGAACGTGCATATCGTTTTTCGTCAATTGCTAATTGTTCTTTTTTAACTTTTAAATCTTCTTTATTGGATAAAATCTGCAAAAAAGCACTAGCTACATTTAAAGAAATATCTTCCTGCATCTTTAATAATTGATATTTTGACGCAATAATAGATAACTTCGCTCTTCTATATGTATTTTGATTTTGCAAACCTTTGTAGATATCAACTCCAGCATTTAAACCTACTGAAGAATACTGAGTAGTTTGATTACGTAAAATACCAGTTGTAAGATCCTGGTTCAAACCAATATTCCAGGAGTGCGATGCATTTCCATTTACAGACGGAAGATAACTCCCTAACGCTCCTCTTTTATCAATCTCTGCATTTTTAACATCTAATTCTGTCAATTTTATTGTGATGTTATTTTCTAATGCATATCGCACACATTCTTCTAGTGTCCATTGTTTTGATTGCGCATGTCCAGCTAATCCAAAACCGAATAACATTGCAAAAACCAGACTATTAATTTTATTTATTTTCATATATTTTAAATGAAAGCGCAGTAAATGAAACTACGCAAATTTAACATTTTTTAAAACCAAAGGATCCCTAAAACTTCAAATTAAATTATTTTTTTTCTCCTTCATTAATCAAACCTTGATTCCAGATTTTTATTTTATCTGAACTCTTTACACCGCTTTTAACTTGAACGTAGATTCCGTCACTAACTCCAAGAACTAAATCTTTTCTTTGAAATTTCTGTGGAGCCGTTTCAATCTCAACATAAGGTTTTTGTGTCTTTTTGTCAAATTGTACTAGTGATTCTTTTATTGCCAGAATCTTATCCGCTTTTTCTAAAATAATAGAAGCATTTGCACTCAAACCAGCTCTAATAAAAGTATCATCTCTATTAACCATCTGTGCTTTAATTTCAAACTGAATTGCTCCATTTTCTGTAACACCTTTTGGTGCAATATAGTTTAGAACTGCATCAAATTTTTTATTTTCTATGGCACCAACTGTAATCTCAATAGGCATTTTTTCTTTGATTTTACCTACTTCAGATTCATCAATTTTTCCAATAAAGATCATTCTTCCAACATCAGCAACGCTGGCAATTGTAGTTCCTTCATTAAAATTATTGCTTTCAATAACTTGGTTTCCAACTTTTACTGGAACGTCTAAAACCATTCCGTTAACAGTAGAACGAATTAAAGTATTGGCATAACTTCCCAAAGAAGATGTCGTTCCTGTTTTAACAATATCCAAGCTTTGTTTTGCAGCCAGATAAGTTTGTTTTGCCTGATTGTAAGCTACTTGTGCAGCATCAAAATCATTTGCAGAAATTACATCTTTTTCAAATAATGTTTTTTGTCTCTTATAAAGTCTTTCCTGATTGTCCAAAGCAATTTTTGCTGTCTGAACTTGATTCTGTGTACTGCTCACATTAGAAACGTTTGCAACAACTCGAATTTTTGCGATCATATCACCAGCTTTGATTTTCTCACCCGCTTTGATATATACTTGTTCAATAATCCCAGAGATATTTGGTTTGATTAAAACCTCTTCATCTGGCTGAATATTACCAGTTGCAATTGTATTTTTTACAATAGTCTTAATTTCTGGTTTCTCCGTTTTAAACACAATTGGCGACTCCTGATTTTTGGCATATAAATAGTAAAGTGCGCCAAAAAACACGATCGCAATAAATATTAAAATGGTTACAGTTACTCCTTTTTTCATTTGTTTTTGGTTTAATCGATTTATTTTGATTGATAATTTATTCTGTTCTTAAAGCGTCTACAGGTTTAACATTGATCGCGGTCTGCGCCGGAATAAATCCTGCCAGCAACCCTGATCCAACTAATATTAATAAGGCAACAAATACAACTCCCAAGTCCACACTCGGATTAGCAAACATGGTATTCTCTCCCGGAGGCATCGAATCCAAGGCTAGATTTAAAAGTGCAATAATTCCAGTTGCGACGGCAATACCAAGCATTCCAGAGATTATGGTTAAAAATATAGATTCTGATAATATCTGCCCGCGAATAGCTCCCGGCGTTGCGCCCAAAGCTCTTCTTATTCCAATTTCTTTTGTACGCTCTTTTACTACAATAAGCATGATATTTGAAATCCCGATTACTCCCGAAATCAAAACCAATGTTCCCACGAAATAAGCAATCACTTTTAGGATATTAAATAAGCTTTGCACTTTATTAAATTGTTCGTACAAATCGAAATTTCCAACCGCTCTATCATCTGTTGGATTTATAGAATGCAGTGATTTGATTATTTCTAAAATTTTAGGTTTTAATTCCGTAATAGAAGTTTCATCTTTTGCAGTAAGTGCCATCCATCCTACCTTGTCTCCATAATTAAAAGACTGCTGAAAAGTAGTGAAAGGAATAAAGATATTTTTCTGTTCCTGCTCTGCATTTCCGCCTTGTTGTTTGGATTTATAAACTCCAACCACCATAAAATTTATTCCATTAATCTTGACATAAGTCCCTATAGCTTCTTCTTCTTTTCCATAAAGCTCGCTTATAACTCCCTTACCAATAACAGCCACTTTTCTCTTTTCCTGAATATCCTGCTGATTTACAAAACGGCCTTTGATGATATCCATTGGCTGTTGTTTTATAAGCTCTGGGTAATCTCCATATATCGTAAATGAAGAAGTTTTGGTTCCTCTAACCACATTGTTTGTTCCATTAAAATCACCTAATTGATTTCGTGGAGAAACATATAGTAAATCCGGCAGTGCAGCCTTTAAAGCTGCAACATCACTGTTCCTAAAATCATATCTTCTCGTTTTTGGCAGACCTTTATACGCTTTAGAAGTAGTCTGGCTCCACATAAACATTGTATTTGTCGCAATTCCGTCAAATCCTTTTTTTATGCCATTTTCCAAACCATTACCTGCAGCAAGTAAAATCACCAAAATAAATATTCCCCAAAAAACACCAAAAGCTGTCAGAATAGTTCTGAAAGGGTTGGCCGTTAAGGCCTGTAAAATCTCGTCCCAATTATCTTTTTTAAACATAACTATTCGTCTCTAAGTGCTACAATAGGTTTAATTTTAGCTGCTCTATATGCTGGAAAAAAACCTGCAACGGCACCAGCAAACACCAATAGAAATAGTGTTGTTAATGCCACATTAAAATCAACTTCCGGGTTTCTAAAATATTCACTCTGAACCATCGGTCCAACAAATTCAAGCAGTAATAAGCTTCCTAAAAGCCCAACAAAACCAGCAATTGTTGTAATAAAAATGGATTCGTGAAGGATCATTGTGATAATAGAAAATGGAGAAGCTCCTAACGCTTTTCTAATTCCGATTTCTTTTGTTCTTTCTTTTACAATAATCAGCATGATATTACTCACACCAACAACACCCGCAATTATGGTACAAATACCCACCCACCAAAAAAACAATCTGATATATAAATTCAAGTCGTAGAACTGTTTTGCATCTTTAACCGAATTATAAACTCCAACTCCGCCGTCGTCCTCTGGAGCTACCATATTTTTACTTTTCAATAAGTCTTTTAAGTCTTGTGTAAATTTTTCAGATTGTGCCAGTGCTTCGTCATAATCATTTGTCTTTTTAAGGGTAAAAAACAAATTAGTGATTTTATCTCCTCCTCCAAAAGTTCGCTGTACCGTTGTTAATGGCAGATAAGCTCGAGCTTCTTCACGCTCTCCTCCTGGATCTGTAAAAATTCCGACAACTTTAAAATTGATATTATTAATTAATATTTCCTGTCCAAGAGCCTCTTTATCTTTAAACAAATCGGTCTTTACTTTCATTCCAATAACAGCAACCTTTTCGTTATTCTGTAAATCTTTACTATTTATATATCGTCCTTGAACTATAACCAGATTTTCTATTCCTCCATAATCAGGATCAACTCCTCTAAACTGATAATTCCCAGATTCTTTTCCATAACTAAAAGACTGTCCCCAATAATTATTTGTAGAAGCTCTCAAATCTAGTTTATCTTCAAATTTCTGAACAGACTGATTATAATCGCTATTGCGAAATTGTACTTGTCTGCCTGGATTCAAACCTTTATATTCTTTGGTCGTTGTACCAGACCAAACTTCTATAATTCCAGCAGCATCACGCTCAAATTGTTTTTCAATTCCATTTTGAAGACCCTTACCTGCACCAAGCAGGATCACCAAAATAAAAATTCCCGATGCCACAGAAATTCCAGTTAAGAATGTTCTTAATCTGTTTTTTGAAATGGCTTCAAATATTTCCTGCCAGCGTTCAATATTAAACATAAGACGAAGCTCTAACTTGTTCTACTTTTTTATCATCGATAATTAATCCATCTTTTAGGACTACATTTCTTTTGCACATTGCAGCAATATCAGGTTCGTGTGTAACAATTAAAATTGTTTTGCCTTCGTCATTAATTCCCTGAATCAGTTCCATAACCTCGTAAGACGTCTTGGTATCAAGAGCTCCTGTCGGTTCATCTGCCAGCAGAACTTTAGGGTTAGAGGCCAATGCCCTTGCGATAGCCACACGTTGTTTCTGGCCTCCTGAAAGCTCATTTGGTAAGTGATGAGAGTGAGATCCAAGACCTACTTTTTCAAGATATTTCATTGCAATTTCATATCGTTCTTTTCTTTTAACCCCTTGATAATACAATGGCATCGCAACATTGTCTAGTGCCGATTTGTAATTAATTAAGTTAAAAGATTGAAAAACAAAACCTAAAAATTTATTACGATACTTTGAAGCAATTGTTTCGTTTAATTTTTTTATTGGAGTTTTATCTAAAATATAACTTCCAGAATCAGCTTCATCTAAAATTCCTAAGATATTTAGAAGAGTTGATTTGCCAGAACCAGATGACCCCATGATCGCGACTAATTCACCTTCCTCGATATTAAAATTAATACCTTTTAAAACGTGTAACTCTGAACTTCCCATTTTATAGGATTTGTGTAAATCTTTAATTTCGATCATGGTATTGTTAAATTTTGAGACAATAATAACATTTTTATTAAGTAAATTATGATAATAAAAAGTTAATAATTTCGTTACCTTTTTGTATAAGACTTCAATCTTTATTAATTGTTACACTTTTTTAATAAAATATGATTGTTTTCGTAATTTTACCTTGTAATAAAAATTCATATTAATGAAGCTTTCTTCAATTATTTCAATGTTTGCAGTACTTGTAGTACTAACAAGCTGTTCTTCCGCTCAAAAATTAGAGACATTAAAACCAGAACCAGACGATGCTAGTCCGTTAGTATACGACAGCAGTCCTTCTTTTATCAATTTACCAATTACCATTAAGCTTAGTGATATTGAAAACCAAACTAATGCTATCCTAAATGGATTAATTTATGAGGACAATATTATCGAAGATGATGATATTGAAATGAAGATCTGGAAACAGGCGCCTATTAAAATTCAAAATGATCCTTCAAATCGAGATAAAAGAATAAAAACTATTTTACCGCTTAAGGCTACCATCAAATACCGTATAGGCACTAAAAAATTTGGTGTAGAATTATACGATGTTAGAGAATTCAACTTAAACGGAATCATAACATTGTCAAGTGAAACTGCCCTCACAAATTGGAAACTTACTACAAAAACAGAATTCAAATCCCTTGATTGGAACGAAAGTCCAACGATGACTGTTTTTGGTAAAAACATGCCAATTACTTATTTGATCAATCCAGCAATTTCTATTTTTAAAGATAAACTCGAGAAAAAAATAGACGAAGCAATTGAAAAATCAATGGATTTTAAACCTAACGTTCTTCAGGCAGTAGAAAAAATCTGTACGCCGTTTCAAATGAGTGACACTTATGAAAGCTGGCTTCGAATTGTTCCTATCGAAATTTACTCGACAAATGCCAAACTTAAAAATGATTCATTTTTACTTGACATGGGGATGAAATGCAACATGGAGACTATTGTTGGAAAACAGCCGGAATCTAAATTTAACGCCAGCAAAATTGCATTAAAGCCAGTTGCCAAAATTCCAAATCAGATTTCTGCTAATATTGCCGCGATTTCAAGCTATGTAGATGCCTCCAAGATTATGACCAAGAATTTTGCCGGACAGGAATTTGGATCGGGAAGTAAAAAAGTAACTGTTAAAAATGTTACTATTTGGCATAAAAACGGAAAAATGGTAATTGCTTTAGATGTTTTAGGATCTATAAACGGAACGCTTTACTTGAACGGATTTCCACAATACAATCCGCAAACAAAGGAAATTTATTTTGATAAACTAGATTATGTACTAGATACAAAAAGCAAATTAATGCGAACAGCAAATTGGCTTGTACAGGGATACGTATTGCGAAAAATGGAAGAAAGCTGTAGATATTCTATTCAGCCTAATTTAGAAGAAGGTAAAAAAACGATGGCAGACTATCTAAAAAACTATTCTCCCATGCCAGGTGTGTTTGTAAACGGAAAAATGGAAGACATACAGTTCGATAAAATTCAGCTCACCAATCAAGCCGTAATCGCTTTTATAAAGATAAACGGAACGGTAAATGTTTCGGTAAACGGACTTAAATAAAAAAAAGCAGTGTAAAATTACACTGCTTTTTTCTTTTTATACATTCTATAAATTAGATATCCGATAATAACTACCAGCAAATATGGAATAACCATTAAATAAACAATTCCATCATTTACCGCTTCTGCTTTTTTAGTATTGGAATCGCCCGATAAAGCTGCACGGCACATCGCGCATTGAGCATTTATTGAAATCCCAATAAAGAAAAAACAAATTGCAAAAATTACAGTTTGAAACTTGGAATTCGACTTTTGATTTTTAAATTTAATTAGCATAATACGGAGAAATCATTAAAAATACTACAACTCCCGTTACAGCAACATATAACCAAATTGGAAATGTTATTTTCGCAATCTTTCTATGTCTGTCAAATCGTTGAGCCAGCGCTCTCACATACGTAATTAAAACCAATGGAATAATTGCGATAGAAAGTAAAATATGAGTGATTAAAATAACAAAATATACCAATCGCAACGATCCTACTTTAGCACTTTCAACTGCATCAAGTACACCATCATGATTTAAATCTCCATATTTAGTCGAATCCGCAGTCATATGATAAGCAACATACATAACCAAAAAAGCAAGTGACAAAGCAATAGCAAAAGTCATTAGTCGCTCGTGTAATTTCTGTTTCCCATTTTTTATTGCTAAAACCGCCCAAACCAATATCACTGCAGTAATACCATTTGTGGTAGCATAAATAGGAGGCAGAAATGACAAAGGCTCTACATCAAAACCAAAATCTTTAAGTTTTACACCAAACAAAATTGCCACAACAACCGGAATTACAATTGAAACTGCAACAATAAGTTTGCTGTATTTTTTCTCTAAAGTATTATCTTCCATTATTCTTCTAATAAAATTTTAATATCTTGTTGAATATCGCGGACTCCTTTTTTATCTAAACCATCATAATAAATAGTTGGATTCCCATATTCATCTTTTCTGCATCGAATATTCCCTTCTTTATCAATTAAAGCAAATAAACCAGAATGTTCAAAGCCACCGCTTACTTTATCATTTTCGCCCGCATAAAGATTAAAACCTTTATTCGACAAGTCCATAATTACACTTTTATCCCCAGTTAAGAAATTCCAGTTTGAAGATTTTACACCTAGCAATTTAGCATGATCTTTTAAAACTTGAGGTGTATCATGTTTTGGATCTATGGTTATAGAAACAATCCCAAAATTTGGATTACCAAAAAAAGTCTTTTCAATCTCGAGCATACTCATATTCATCTTTGGACAAATAGAAGGACATGTTGTAAAAAAGAACTCCAAAACATACACTTTCCCTTTGTAGGTTTCATTTGAAACTTTTACATTATCCTGATTCGTCAATTCAAACTTTGGAGCTGGTCCAATTGTTAAAAGTTTAGCTTCCTTTGAAGATTTTGCTCCAACATTATCCAAGCGGTTTCCTTTTACAATTTCCCCGTTTTTAACCCGATCAACAATTTTAGGAATGGCATATATCCCAAAAATCAAAATGATAAAGGAGATTCCTATGTATGATTTATTTTTGAACATTATAAATGATTTTAAAGTTGCTTTGTAGCGTTATGATTTTTCTTTAAAGCTGCGCGGTATTCGTATAAAATGATTTTGAAGTCATCCAGCATCTCGTTACTTAATTCTGATGGATGAAAAGTATCATAACCTTCCTTATACTCTTCTTTATCTTTTCGTCCTCTTAAATTGCGATCCTTATCTATGATATAAACATTCGAAGTTCCAAGTTTTTGATTTAGTTTTTCTTTTAAATGAAGCTGGTCATAAAAACTTTGGATTTCTTCGTTTGAAGCAAATACGAAATTCCAATTTTTAACATCTGTAAAAGGAGATAAAGCATCGACGATTTTTTGAGCTTCTTTCTCTGTCCCGAGCGGGCATAAAACTACAAACTGAAGATCCTCAAAACCATTATAGCGTTTATAGATCTTTTCATTTAAGTTAAAATAATTTCCTCTGTTTTCTAAAATATTCGAACCCGAGAATCCAAGCACAGTTATCTTTTTATCAAGAGAAACTTTTTTTCCGTTTAATGATTTCCAATCTCCAAAATCAGCCACTTTTGGTGTTATTACAGGAAGTGTTGTAAAACTATTTACACCAGAAGCAAAAAATAAATAAGCTACAATTGGCAGAACAAAAAGTACAAAGAGAACTATATTTTTTTTCATTGTATTAACGGAAATTATTGAGGTACAAAAATAAAAAAATCCCGATGTTATCGGGACTCTTTTCGAATTAATATCATGTTAAAAATTCCATTTAATAGTAGAATCTTTAAAAACCCCATAAATATAATGTCCTTCTGTCAATAGAATAAACAATAAATATAAAACAAGGAAGACAACTGATGATACAACAGACCATCTAAGACTGCTTTTTTCACCTTCCATGTGCATAAATGCCCATACAATATAATATGCTTTGAAAACTGTAAGGATATAGAAAATCCAGTTTAACAAATTCAAACCGATAAAATGAGTAAATTCTAATGATGCAGGTTTGTAGATACCTAAAATAACTTCTACTGTAGTTACTAATGAAAGTAATCCAAAAACAAACCAGATTCTTTTTGTATTTGATACGTGCTCGTGTGACATAATAATTAAATTCTAAAATTAAACTAGGTAGAAAACTGTAAATACAAATACCCAAACTAAATCTACGAAGTGCCAGTATAAACCAACTTTCTCTACCATTTCGTAGCTTCTTCTCTTCTCATAAGTACCTAATAATACATTAAAGAAAATAATGATATTGATAATAACTCCTGAGAATACGTGGAATCCGTGGAAACCAGTAATAAAGAAGAAGAAATCAGCAAATAATTTATTACCATACTCGTTTCTAATCAAGTTAGCACCTTCTACAACATACTTAGCATTTGCTAAACGAGCTTCAGATTCTTCTCTTGATAAAACAGTTTTTTTCTTTTTATCAGTAAGTTTTTCCGTTCTAATTAAAATTTCAGGGTGGTTTTTAAATCCTGCTTGAACTTCAGCAACTGTATATGTTGCTTGCGATTGAGCATCTTCCATAAACCAAGTCGAATGACTTCTTGTTAAAGCTTCTCTTTGCTCTGGCAATTTAACAGCAAAATCAGCTAAAGCAACTCTTTTACCATCTTTATCCACAAATTGAAGCAAACTACCTCCAACTGTTTCAACTGCACCATATTCTCCTTTAATGAAGTTTTTCCATTCCCAAGCTTGAGAACCAACGAAAATTAAACCTCCAATAATAGTTAAGAACATATAAATTGCAACTTTTGTCTTTTTCAATTGGTGACCTGCATCAACAGCTAGAACCATTGTTACAGATGAAAAGATCAAAATAAAAGTCATTAAAGCTACATAATACATTGGAGCCGCAACACCATGCATAAATGGAAAGTGAGTAAACACTTCATCAGCCAAAGGCCAAGTTTCAATAAATTTAAATCTAGAAAAACCGTAAGCTCCTAGAAATCCAGAGAATGTTAAGGCATCTGATACGATAAAAAACCACATCATCATTTTACCATAACTTGATCCTAGTGGCTGGATCTCATGACCGCCTCCCCAAGTTTTTTCGTCGTTGTTTGCAGTAGTAACTGTCGCTCCCATAAAAGATATTCGTTAAAAAGTTCCCAAATTTACGTTTTTTTCTTATTTAAAGAAAAATAAAAATAAAAATAAATATACCCATAATAAATCCAAAAAGTGCCAATACATCGCACCTAGTTCTATACCAAGAGTTTGAGTCGAATTGTATTTTTGTTTAAAATGATTATAAATTATAATTAAAAGTGAAATTAATCCGCCAGCTAAGTGTAACAAGTGCGTAACTGTTACCACATAAAGAAAAGTTGTAGTAATTGAACTACCTTCTCCTGTAAAATAATATCCTTGTTCAACGATTTGTCCAAATCCTTGAAATTGTAACACTACAAATAAAATCCCTAACGCTAAAGTTCCCAAAAGCAATCCCGTAACAGCACTTCTATTGTCTTTTTGAATAGCCTTTTTTGCTAAATAAAAAGTAACACTACAACCAATAATTACAGCTGTACTCCAATAAAATGCAGAAGGAAGTTCAAAATTCTTTAACCAATCTGCTCTTGATTTACTTACTACAAATGCACTCGTTAAGCCAGCAAACATCATGGTCATACTAACCATTGCGAAAAGAAGAATCAGTTTTGCTGATTTCGACTTTCTTACTTGTTCTTCATTTGTTTTCAATGTCATTTCCATAACTATCTTAAAAATTTATCTACTATAAACACAATTTGTAAAAGCGAAATATAAGAAACACTTACCAGCATTAATGTTCTTGCTGCTTTTGCGGTCCCTAAATTATATAAACGAACTGCATAAAAAAGCATCCAAATCCCTAAAAGGAATACCAAAACCGCCGCAATTGGAGAAATAAACAACTGTCCTGTAAAACCTAAAACAGGCAGCAGCGATGCAATTATAAGCCAGATTGTGTATAAAATAATTTGTAACGCAGTTCCTTTATCTTTCTTACCTGTTGGAAGCATAAATATGCCTGCTTTCTCATAATCTTCATATAAAAACCATCCAATAGCCCAAAAATGCGGAAACTGCCAAAAAAACTGAATTAAAAATAAAGTCCCAGCTTCGATACCAAATTCTCCTGTTGCAGCGACCCAGCCAAGCATAAATGGAATTGCACCTGGAAAAGCCCCAACAAAAACAGACAATGAAGTTACGGTTTTTAATGGTGTATAAACACTTGTATATAAAAATATAGAAATCGCAGCAAACATTGCCGACTTAGCGTTTATAGTATAAAGCAGTGCAATACCTACAATTGTAAGCAGACTTGCCACCAGCAAAGCCATTTTTGGAGACATACGACCGGAAGGAACTGGACGATTTTTAGTTCGATCCATCAGCGAGTCAATATCTTTTTCAATTACCTGATTAAAAGCATTCGAAGCCCCAACCATGCAATAACCGCCAATAGCCAAAACTGCCAAAACACTCCATTTAAAAGGATGTTCAGAATCAACCCCTAATAAATATCCTGCAATAGATGAGAATAAAACACTAATAGCCAATCCAGCTTTAGTAATCTCTTTAAAATCTAGAAATATTGATTTGATTGATAATGTATTTTTTGCAGCGTTCAATACCGTTGTTGTTTGTGTATTTTTTTGAGTGCTGCAAATGTACAAATTAGATTGTAGAATTTAGGCCTATAAAAATAGATTTTTTTGAATAAAACCTTTACAAATTAAGAACTCGTCATACTTTAACACTATTATTTCGAAAAATCTTATTAAAAACTAGTAATCAAAATACCAATTGAAAATATCTGAACGCAATCCTATACTAAACCAAGTTGTACTTTGCTTAAATGTTGCCGCTGTTTCCTGCATTGGATCAAAATTTCTATAAATAAGACTTCCAAATAATTTCAAATTCGTCATCGGATTAATTAAATACCCCCCTTGAATATCCGCAATAAAAATACTCGTTTTATTTCCCTGACCTACTTTTACACCTGTATCGTACGGACGTTTTTCATCGTAACTTTTATAAATGTTTCCACCATAATTAAAAGAATCCTCGGCTGTATCAAAATCTAAACCTCTTGTTCCCATCGTAAATTTAGCATCTCCAAACAAACGTCCTTTATGGTAGCGGCCAATTACAATTAACTCTTTAAAGTTCCCTCCCCATTGATGTCCAACACTTTGATTGTTATGTCCGTAATTGGTAATAACAGCACTGTGAGAATAAACATAAGGACGAACATGGTTAAACTCAACTTGGAACAATAAGTCTTTTACATTAAATGCATTAAAATACTTTGCCCCAATTTGAAAACCAAATTTATTTTTCCAGCTTTGGTTTCCTGCCCCTACATCAGACACAGAAAATTCATCAATCAAGAATTGAGAATATAAATTGATGCTGTTATTCCATTTATATTTACCTGTTAAGCCTAATAACGCATTTCCACTTCTAGAAGAAGAACCAAACTCTACGGCACGATAAAAAATAATAGGATTAACAAAATTAATATCGAAACCTCTGTTATTTGAATCTGTCCAAACCACAGATTCGAAGAACCCTAAATTTAATCTATTTGAAACATTCCAGCTCAAGTAATGATTGGCCATGAATTTTGTAGCATACGTTCTTTCTTCAGTGACTTCTGGGCGAACATCCTTCATCCACATATAAGTATTCGTATACTTTATCTTCCAGAAATTGGTATTAATTTTAAAGTACGGATACGGACTCGCTCCATCTCCTTCTAATAGAGAACGATATCCATCTCCTATAAAATTTCTTCCATATCCTAATTGAAGATCAAAAATTTTACTTGGCGCAAAAGTAATGTTAGCATCTGCTAGAGGAAAATCATATGCATCTGTTTTAAAACGTTTTGCAATTCCAATTCCTGGAACAATTGCCGGATTACCTCCAGATGGCTTAATTGACTCGGCATAATCATTGAAATAACCAGCAAATCTTCCTTGACTTTCAAAAAACGTGGTTGTAAAATTAATCTGCTTTCCTAAACCTCCTCTAAAATTTAAAGCTCTAGTGTTTACATACGTATATGACGCATCAATATCTGACGCTTTACCCATTTGCAAATCGACAATTGGATTTAAGGAAAACCAATAATCTTCTCCCTGAATCTGCACCATGTTTTCATTCCACCATTTTCTTCCCAGCCAGCTCGACACATTTTTTTGCAGCGATTCATTAACTGCTTTTAGATTATAATATTTAGAAACCTCAGCATAAGTATACGGTTTAGAAGCAGTATGATTATTACTTCCTACTTGATTCATTGCTCCGTCAAACTGAGCATAATAACTATGAGAAAAAGGAATATTTAAATGACTTTCGAATTCTGGATTATTGTATTTTTTATATACAATACTATCGAGTTCCGTCATCGGTTTTTCGATTGGCTTTAAAATTTCAGCTGCCGCCAACGCTTCAGAAGCAAGTTGTTCTGAACTTTTAAGGGGCACATCAATAGAAATAGTATATTTAGAATAAGTGGCTTTTCCGTTATAAGTTGAAGGTTTGATTTTTGGAAATTTCCCAAACACTCTTTTCGCTTCTTCAGACAATTCATCATTACCCGCTGAAACATAAATTACTTTAAATTCTCCTTCGGCATTAACTTCAAAAAGAACTTTTACTTGTCCTTTGTAATTATTTTGTTTTAAATTTTCAGGAACTTGAAAAGTATTAAATACAAAGTCTTGAACTTCTTTGTAAAAACAATTTTCTAATTTTTTACCGTCTAAATTTTCACAGTTTGGAAAAACAGGAAACATTTCTGCAGTAAAACTTGGCCGAATTGAAGAACTGCCATTTTGCTGTGAATAAACAATGAAAAATGAAAAAATGAAAACAAGGGCTAAAAAAAACTTATTCACTTAAAATATAGATATTTATTTAATATTGATTTGGGGCATTTTCTCCGTTTGCTATTGCTTTTGCTGCCGAAGTACCAATTCGTTTTACTCCTAAGAGAATCATTTCTGATGCATCTTTAAATGAGCGCACACCTCCAGCTGCTTTTACCGATAATGGCGAAGCATTTTCAAGCATTATAATTATAGTTGGAACAGTCGCGCCGTTTGGCTGACCATTTTCTGTTTTATAAAAGCCTGTTGAAGATTTTACAAAGACTGAAGAAAAATCTTCTTCCTGAAAATTCGACACCACAACGTTCTTTATTAAGGCAGATAATTGAATAATCTCTTTATCTGTTAATGCAGCAACTTCTATAATCCACTTTACTGTTTTATTATTAGCCAAACCAATTTGTGTTCCAAACAAAATTTCCTGTTTGACTAAATCTATTTCACCATTTTTGAAAGCTTCGTAATTACAAACAAAATCCAAATCGTCTGCGCCATTTGCAATTGCTTCGTTTGCTTCCTTAATTTTATGTTCCAGACTTGACTTGCCTTCTGGAAAATCAATTACCGTTCCCACCAGCAAAACAGAATTAGCTTCTGCAATCATTTCTTTGGCCAAAGAAACATATTCCGGCCGAATCATAATTAACTTAAATCCTTCCTGAATCGCTTCTTCAATTGCATTTTTAACAACAATAGTATTTTCTGCTTCAGAAAGACCAGCTTGCGAGGCAGTTTTTAAATAAGTAGAATCTAAATATTGCTTTACATTCATAATGATAGAAGTTGCAGAAAACCAGCACAAAAGTACATTTTATATTGATAAAAAACAGAGCTTTTAAAATTTGATTTTCTTGTAAAAAAAAACCCACCGAAGTGGGTTTGTAATTTTATATCTTATCGATTTGCTTTTTAAATGCTATCGCAGAAAAAACTGCAACGAATGCCCCTAGAGCATTTGCTAGAATATCTGTAACATCTGCAGCTCTGCTCACAGTTAAAGCATTTTGCAAAATTTCTATTGTGATTCCGAAAAAAACAGAAAAAATAAAAGAAACCAAATAAGCTTTATAGTCGTCTGCCTCTTTTCCTTTTAGCTCTTTTTTGAAAAACAAAATCCATGAAATTGTAAATCCAAAATGAAAACAAAAATGCACAATTTTATCAAGACTTGGAAAGTTGACCGCTGGTAAATTACTAGAATCTGTTAGACAGAAATAAGCAATTATTCCAGAGCAGATCATTGCCCAAATTAACAATAATTGTTTAGGCACCGATTAAAGTTTTATAAGCTTCATCAGACAATAAAGAATCAATTTCTGATGCGTCTGCAATTTTAATTTTAATCATCCATCCTGCTCCGTAAGGATCTGAGTTTACAGTTTCAGGAGCACTTTCTAAATCTTCATTAAAAGCAATGATTTCACCTGTTAATGGTAAGAATAAATCTGAAACTGTTTTTACAGCCTCAACAGTTCCAAAAACTTCGTCTTTTGAAAGCGTCTGATCTAAAGTTTCTACCTCAACATACACGATATCCCCTAACTCTTTTTGTGCAAAATGAGTAATTCCTACAGTTGCAACATCTCCTTCGATGCTAACCCATTCGTGATCTTTTGTGTACTTTAAATTTGCTGGTATGCTCATAATAGTATGTTTGAAAATTGATAATTTAAAATTTAAGCCACAAATGTAATAATCTTCTAATGAAATCTAGTTTAGAAACCAAAAATTAATTTCCAAAATTATAACGAAGTGTGAAACCTGATCTGATGTTCGTTAACGGAAATGAAGTCGAAATAACTGCTTTCGAGAACGAATGATCGTAATAGAATATTGCTGTCAAGTTTTTACTGAAAGCGTAATCAGCAGTTAACTTTAAGGTCCAAATATTTTGTCCTGCCGCCAGCTGATTGTTATCGTAATCTAAATATCTCACCAGAGTTTCATTATTTCTAAATGAAAAATCTGCCTTTATATTAATATCACTTTTAATAATTCCCGTCGGATTGTCTGCTAATCTTGAAGAGAAAATCACATCTTTAAAACGATATCCTAATCCTACAACATATTCTACCCCTTTAACTTCTGTCAATAAATTGTTGTCAAAACTCATAGATAGTGCGCGATCTTTTTTAATTTCAGTTAATAAACGCAATGAACTCTTAAGCTCAAAATCAACTCTAATAAGTGGACTAAACTGCTCTACTAAGTTAACATTTGACATAACTGTTTTATTAAAGAAGTTTGTATTTACATCCTGTCCGTTTGGTGTTTCAAAATAATCAAAATTTGACCTAAACTGACTAATAGTATATGAAGCCCTGTAATTATGCTGTAAAGAGAAACGTTTAAAATGATCTTTAAAATATTTATAACGCATCAAACCATTATATTTTACGGTCCAGTTTGGAATAGGGAAACTTCTAAAAATATCTGTTGAACTGCTCGAAGCGTTACTTCCTGTATATGCTGCCAAGAAAGATGGAAGCAAAACTGCCTGATTACTTTTTGAGAAACCAATAGGATATCCTTCGTTCGCTGCATATATTTTATAATTTGGATCTGTTTCAGCAGGAATAGGATTGTTTGCATCTCCATATCTTGGAATTTCAGCTCCTGCACCATAACGCTGTTCTGCCAAGCGATTTGCAATAACCAAACGATTACTTCTAAAATCATCAAACGCAGCCGATTCTGTTTCTGTACTTGTTGAAAAAGATGTTTTTATCAATACTGTTGAAATAGAAAACATTCCATATGTATAAGGTGATAAAGGCATGTACTGACCATTAGCCGGATCTACACTATATTGTTCTGAAGAATTTTCAGAATAAGCACGATCCATATTTAGATCAATCTTAAAATCAGGGAACAAGTCAACATTTGCCGTTACTTTCAAAAGTTTATTACTTACCTGCGTATAATTTTGATTAAAATCCTGATAACTAGTAAGCCACCCATTTTTAGCTGCTTCGTATCTTACATCATCCTGACTACCAAATACAAATCCTAATGACGGCTTCGATGTTCCAAAGAAACCTACTCCTGGTATATAACCAGGCAGAACAGTACCGCTGTTTTTGGTATAATTGATTTGAATGTTTTTAACACTTGTCAAAACTCCAATTAGGCCATCATAAAAAGGACTGCTGCTTACTACTGGTTTTGCAGTATTTACAATTTTCTCACCCGGTTTTGGAGCAGCAACTGGTTTCGTTTTTGCGGTCTTTTTTGCACCTGGAGTTAATCCTAAATATTTATACAGCATATTCATATTTAGTGTTGTCGAAAAAGTATTTGAATTAGCATTTTGGATTGTATTCCCTAAATCCCACAGCGTTGTCGTTCCATCTGGATTTTCTTCTTGATATTGAGAAAATGCTGTTGAAGATCTCTGCCAGTTATAATCGGCAGTATAAGAATAATTTGCCTTGATAAAACTAAATATTGGAATTTTATTAATTGGAATATCATAGTTTAAAACCAATTGCTGCAAATGCTGGTTAGGCGTACCAATATCAAAATAATCATCCCAAATGTTAAAATCTTCTTTTGGAGAATTATCATCATTCAAAAAGTTTCTAACGATATTATTAGAAGACGCTGTGTAATTTAACTTAAGTGATTTGGTTAAATTAAATCCGAAGCCATACTGGTAATTAAATGCAAAGTTTCGTCTATAAAGCGGGTCAATACCAATACTTCCCTCCTCCAATTCAACTTCTCTAAATTGCTGGCGGTTACTTTGTCTGATAATATTAGTATTGAAAGAAATATTTGAAGGAAGATAATTAATATTAAAATCACTTAAAAGTTTCCAATACTCGCTTGTTTTCATGAATTTAGTCTGCTTGAAAGGCACGACTTCCTTCGGCTGAAAGGTATACGCATAATTAACAGATGTATTAGACTGCTCATCTTGATAATCGGCAACTTCATAATCATGTCTTTCAACCTGATTGTAAGATTGAGAAAATGTAAAATTTTCTACATCATAAACATGAGGTTTCTGTTCTGGAGCTCTATCTTTTCTTACCCCGATAAAATTGATACTTTTACGTTTCGTATAATCTATCGCACGCGTTCTAATATTTTCTTTTTCTGCTGGATCTGTAGTTTCTCGAATTAATTGATCTAACTTAATATCTTGATTAAACGGATCATATTCTGGCGTGATAACTTCTTCACCAATAGCGTAATTGAAAGGTAAATTAATACCCCATTTCTGAGGAAGTAATTTTCCTAAATTTAAATTTGTTACAATATTATATTGCTGAATATCTTCACGATCTCTCTCATTTGCACCTTGTTCAAGTGAACCAAAACCAATGGTACTCTTTTTTCCTGATGCCGATAATGTCATTACATCAGCCATATTAGTATCAACATTCAGCAAAGCTGCCATACCGCCCTTATTCTCTAGATCTGACATACGAAGTTCGTTAAACCAAACCTCTCCTTTAATATCTTTGTGATCTGCAGCACTTTTTACTCCGACCATTAAATTTCGAACCAAACCAAAATTCGGATTACCTTTTATACCTAAAGTTAATTTACCATCTTGGTCACCTCCTTCAACAGATGGATCTCGATCTGGATAATAAATACCATTTATATCTCGTCTAGGATCGTTAGGATCGATCTTCATCGCAAGTATTTTCATTCTAGTCAACAAAGACAATGCTAAATCAATATTATTTTCATCGAGCCAGACCTGATCTGGACTTATCGTACATGATCCTCCAGAGCTTGTCACTTTCAATGGGATTTCGATCTGATAAAAGTTTTGTGTAAAATCGTTACCAAAACGAATAAACCCTACCATTTCATCATCTAAAAGAGGACTTTCATTTGGAAGTGATTCTGCGTGAAGGAACATCTTCAACTTTTTGTATTGACGCATATCAACACTTACATTTTTGAAAACTGCTCTAGAATCTTGATATTCTAATCCTGAGCCTCCAATTCTTACTGCCAGCGACTGCTCATTTTGATTAATAATTGTATTATTATTATACAGCTGCTCTCTCTGAACTCCTGGCGGAATAACATAATTTACAGGACATTTTGTACTGTTTTCTTGAATATTAACTGCTGCAACATCAAATTCAGTTCCGTCGTTTTCTGGATTTGTATCATTAGCATCTAATGTCCCTGTGTATCTTCTCCATTCTCCTCTAACCAAATCTAATGCTCCAAAACGAACCGTCATTTGATCGTTGAATCCAGTCATGAACATACGCATGAAACGAATTGATCTAAAATCTGTAATATTACCAATTGTGTTTTGAGGCTGTGAAACTGGAATTTTAAATTGTATCCATCTTGCATTGGTTGTAGATCCATTTGGAAGTTCTACATTACTGACTTCTCTAATATCTGTAATGTAATTTTGTCCAACCTGCATTCCTGGTCTTAAATCAATACTGTATTCATAATACGCATTGATGGTACTCATAGTATTATCACGGTTAATATCTTCAACGTCTGGAAGAGTTGTAGAACCACGATTTGGGTCATCTACACTTACCGCAGAGTTTCCATCAGTTCCATTATATTTTTTATAACGATCTAAAACTCCTCCCTCTGTATTTAAATAATACGTGTAATCATCTGCGGCAGGATCGCTCTCACCTGCATAATTATTATAAACTGATCCTTCACTTGAATTTGGAAGACCATCTAAACCAACATCTTGGTTTCTACGATTATCTGGATTTGTATCAAATGCATAAATTAAAGATTGAGATGCAGGCACATCTCCCCAAATTGGCTGGGGATTCACTTTAATTTGATCTGGACCTAATCCGTTTTCGTATTGCTTTCTTCCGTCCTTTAGAACATCTTCAGAAACTTCACCTAAATTGAAATAAATTTTACCGGTATTACCTGGCTGCGACTCTCCTGTTCCAACATAAGGATCAAGTACCCAAAACTGAATATACTCAACATTTCCCTGCTCAAAATTGGTAGAGTTAAGCGCACGCATGATACCTCCAAAATTACTTGCAGGATTGCTTGCTGCAAAATCAGGATTATTATTATATGGCCCTCTATCTGAAGGATAATAGGTCAAGTCTAATGTATTGATAACTTGAATCTGCCCTTGTGCAATATCTGTGTTTGGATAAAGTTCCCTGCTGTAAATTCTTCTGGTGGAATTAAAAGACAAATCATTGTTTGAAATTCCAGAAGGTTTTGACGCATAAAAAACAGGGTCAATAGTATACCAAGCTAATTTTGCACGTTTATAACCATATTCTAAAGTATTCGAACTTGCATTAAAAGTATTATCATTTATCGAGTTAACAAATGGTGTTGATGACAAACTCCATGCATATGCAGACCTCATGTCTATTGTGGTCTGAGAACCTTCAAAATCATCTATATAAATAGTTGCTTCTCCTTCAAAATCACTTGCTTTTGGAGCATCAGGTTTTAAAAATGCAACTTCTCCACGAATCGAAAGATTAGAAGGAACATCGGTATCAACATTGGGAAGCATGTTTGCTAATCTTGTTAAAAACGGAACTTCTGTCGAATAATTTCCATTAAAACCAAAAATAGTATTGTTTACAGATTCCTGACCGTAACTTGATTTTTGCGTAAAAGGGCGTTCCGTCATTTTTAATAAGGTTGCTCCTAAAACAAAATTTTCAGACATTTTACGTTCAATATTAACCCCCATAAACCTTCTGGTCTGCTGTCCAAAAATTGAATTATTTTCTAAAGAAACTTCAATGGGTGTATTCGAAGCTTGAAGCGAAGGATCGAGAATCTGAACTCTTCCCAACTGGTAATCTACGCTGTAATCAATACCTTCAATTAAAACTCTTCCTGCTGCAGTTACCACAACAGAACCTTGCGGAACATTGAATGCCCCAATTGGAATACCGTTACTTCCCGAAGATTTGTATTTACCTCTTAATAAGAATTTATTTTTGTCACTATCCTGCAAAGCACCAGCTTGTGTACTTCTGTACATATTTCTGAATACATATTTTTGCTGATTAGGATTGTAAGTGGTTGGATCGTTATAGTTTTCCGCAGAACCTGTATTTTGTAATTTCCTGAACAGCAGCTCTCCAAAAGGCTCTTTAGTTGTAAAAATAATTCGCGCGTTTTGTACATCGACCGTTATTCCTGGAACATAATCAAAAAAACCATCTCCTCCACTTTGCGGATCATTGTTATAATTTAAACGATCTAGATTAAAAACATTTAATAAAGGAGTCTGTTCCACTTTATTATCTGGCGAAGGATTTGCAGGAAAAGAACTTCCTGTAACTGGTGTAATGTAATTTATAGGAGAAGGATCTGTGTAAAGAATGTTTAACCTGAAATCTTCTTGTTTGATTTGATATGCCTGCGGGATTTGATAAACGTTTTTCATCATCAAGTTCCAAACAGGATTGTTCACATTTGTCAAACTGCTTTTCAGCATTTTTAACACCAAACTCTGCGTTACAATAGCCTGATTAGCATTATTGTTCCCTGTTACTACAGTTGCATCTACACCATCACTTCCAAATTCCCCAACTTGATATACTTTTCCTCCAACGGTGTACTCAAAAGCAACAGCTAAAATTTCGTCATTTGCCAGACGCTGCTGTAAAGAGATATACCCTAGTTGTGAATTGAAAGTATATTCATTTGCTGTTAATTTTCTAGCATTTTCTAAAACAGAATAATCAGTACCTTCACTTACGTTTGCATTATTAAAACCAGAACCTGCTGTAACAATTTCTCTAATATTAGAATTCAAATAACTTCCCGCTCTTCCGATTCCAGCTGGATCGTATTTATTATTTGTGTTATCTGTTGGCGAATCTATCGGGTTGTTAAAAAATCCTGCCGAATTGGTGATTACTACAATTTCATTATCAGGAACACCAGTAAACTGTCCTTCACCTAAATCTTGAAGTGCAATAATATTCCTTAAGTTATTATTGTTTGTCGATACTCGATTCTGCTTATTGGTTACCCATACTTCAAGTCTGGTAATTTGAACACGGCTGTCGATAAATGGATAATTTCGTAAAGAAGAATCGTATTTATTTCTAAAGTATTGCGACAAGAAGAAATGTCGGTCATTATCATAGTCTAATGCGAACAAATCAAAGTTCTGAACTGTCCCTCCACCTTCTGCGACTATACTTTTGGTTTGAGATTTCTGTTCTGAGAAAACTCCGGTGATTGTTGTTTTACCAAATTGCAATTGTGTCTTAACACCAAATAAACTCTGTGCACCTCTAATCAAGGTACTGTTTAATGGCATACTCACATTACCAACTTCTACTTTCTGGACAATATCATCCTCAGTTGGTGTATAAGCTAATTTAAACAGGTTTTGAAAAGCAAATGTTGATTGTGTGTCGTAATTGGCATTTACCTCCAGACGAGTTCCTATTTTACCCATTAAACTCATACTGATCCTTTGATCGAAATCAAAAGTCAGACTGGATCTGTTTCTTGGAGAAAATGAAGGATTGTCTTGTTTGGTGTAACGTAAACCCAAATCCATTTCTACTGACCCTGTGGGCTTTACGTCAATTGTATTACTTCCAAAAATGCTTTCAAATAAACTGGAGTTGATATAATATCTTGGAAGCAAATCTTTTTTAGCTGCTTCGCTTCCTGTTTTTTTACCGTCAATAGCATCAGATTTCTTTCTAAAATAATCTCTTCTGGATTCTTTTAGAACTAAATCTTCGTATTCTTTTGGAGTTAAAATTAAAGGGTAATTGATGGAGAAACCGTCGACTGAATTGGTAAAAATATAACGGTCTGTAATGGGATCGTATCTGTAAGCTGAAAGTACACTAGGAGGATCTTCAAGCTCAATTTTACCAACTGAAAACTGAGTTTTAGTTGTATCTTGAGTTGCCGGGTTTACCTGCGCACGCAAAACATTACCGCAGAGCAAGACCAGCAACAAAATACAAATTTTACGCATAGAATTCTTTTATATAAAATGAATTTATAAGCTTTTTAAAGCTTTTTTGATAATTGTTTCTACAGTAGCTTCAGGGTCTTCTTTGACAATCTTTTCTACTACTTTTTCAGAAGCTTTTCTAACAAAACCTAAAACTTCCAAAGCAGATAACGCTTCATCTCTATTTGTATTGTTTTGAACTACCGAAACTTCATCCAAATCGTACAACTTTAACACTTTTTCCTTTAAATCAAGTATAACCCTTTGTGCTGTTTTGTTTCCAATTCCTTTGATTGACTGTATTACACCTACATCTCCTGACGCAATGGCGTTGATAATTTGTTTCGGTTCTATCGAAGAAAGCATTGTTCTTGCGATTCCTGCACCGATTCCTGAAACCGAAAGTAACATTCTAAAAATTTCACGCTCAGATTTTTCGGCAAAACCATATAAAGTATGCGCATCTTCTTTAATTTGAAGATGCGTATACAATTTTATATTTTCTGAATTTGGAATTAACGAGAAGGTATGAAGAGATATATTTACCTGATAACCAACACCTCCACAATCAATTACAACTTCTGTAGGATTTTTTTCTACTAATCTTCCCTGCAAATGTGCTATCATAAATATAATTTATTAGTATCAAATATAATAAAAATGCCATATAATTACGACAATTTTATCAAATCCATCTTAGAACGTTTATTGTGCGATTTTATTTTTTTTGTTCTCTTTTTCCTGTGCATCAATAACTGCTATAGCGGCCATATTTACCATTTCTTCAACGCTTGCACCCAATTGGAAAATATGAACTGGTTTGCCCATACCCATCATAATTGGCCCTATTGAATTCACTTTATATAATTCTTTCAACAATTTATAAGTGATATTTGCTGATTCTAAATTAGGGAAAATCAATGTATTTACTTTCTTTCCTGCTAATTTAGAGAATGGGAATTTCTCTTGCAGCATTTCTGGATTTAAAGCAAAATCTGCTTGAATTTCTCCATCAACAATCATTTCAGGATGATTCTTATGCAAATAAGCAACTGCTTCTCTAACTTTTGAAGCACTTTCGCTAGTTGAAGAACCAAAGTTTGAGAATGAAATCATTGCAATAACCGGCTCAATTCCAAACATTTTTGCTGTTTTAGAAGTCATGATAGCAATATTAACCAAATCTTGAGCAGTAGGATTAATGTTTATTGCTGTATCTGATAAAAACATTGGACCACGTGATGTAAGCATCATGTTTGCTGTTGCAATAAGAGATGCATTTTGAGCTTTTGGAATTAACTGCATCATTGGTTTTACAACTGACGGATAACTTCTTGAGTGTCCAGTTACTACTGCATCTGCTTCGCCTTCATTTACCATCATAGCTGCAAAATAGTTTCTTTCGCGCATGAATTTCTCAGCGTCTAATTTTGAAACGCCTCTGCGTCCTCTAGTTTCCCAGAATGAATTTGCAAATTTATTACGTCTTGCTTCTTCTTCATCTGTTTTAGGATCAATAATTTCTAGATCAGCATCAAAACCTAATTCTGCTTTCAATTCTAAAATCACTTCTTTATTTCCTAATAAAATTGGGAATCCAATTCCATCTTCATAAACAATTTGTGCCGCTTTTAAAACATTTAAATGATCTGCTTCAGCAAAAACAATTCTTTTAGGGTCTAATTTTGCACGATTTGTAATCAATCGCACCATTTTGTTATCATTACCCATACGCTCACGAAGATTGTCTTCATAAGCTGCCCAGTCTGTAATAGGATTTTTTGCTACTCCAGATTCCATCGCTGCTTTTGCAACTGCAGGAGCAACAACTGTAATCAATCGAGGATCAAATGGTTTTGGAATAATATATTCTTGTCCAAAGCCTAATTTTGTTGCACCGTAAGCTACGTTAACCTGTTCTGGAACTGGTTCTTTTGCCAAAATAGCCAAAGCTTTTACGGCAGCCATTTTCATTTCTTCGTTAATTTTAGTCGCTCTTACGTCTAGCGCTCCTCTAAAAATATAAGGGAAACCTAAAACATTATTTACCTGATTAGGAAAATCTGAACGTCCTGTCGCCATAATAACGTCTTTACGCGTTTCTACAGCTAAATTATAATCGATTTCCGGATTCGGATTTGCCATAGCAAAAACGATCGGGCTTTTTGCCATTGTAAGTAACATTTCTGGCGAAAGAATATCTCCAGAAGATAATCCGATGAAAACATCAGCGTCTTTTACAGCATCTGCCAAAGAAATTTTTGGACCTTCAACTGCATATTTTAATTGTAAATCTGAAAGTGCAGGATTGTCTTTTGTTAAAAGTCCTTTACTATTGAACATTAAAACATTCTCAACTTTCACGCCTAATAAAACGTATAAATCAGTACAAGCAATTGCTGCAGATCCTGCTCCAGAAACTACTACTTTTACATCTTCGGCTTTTTTTCCTGCTAATTCAAGTGCATTGATTAAAGCTGCCGAAGAGATAATCGCTGTTCCGTGCTGATCATCGTGCATTACCGGAATATTTAATTCTTCTACCAGTCTTCTTTCGATTTCAAAAGATTCTGGCGCTTTGATATCTTCAAGATTTATACCTCCAAAAGTTGGAGCAATATTTTTTACTGTTTGAATAAATTCTTCAACATTTTCTGTACCGATTTCAATATCAAAAACATCAATATCAGAGAATATTTTGAATAATAGACCTTTCCCTTCCATTACAGGTTTTCCCGCTTCAGGACCAATATTTCCTAGACCTAAAACAGCTGTACCGTTTGAAATTACGGCTACTAAATTTCCTTTTGCTGTATATTTGTAAACGTCATCGATGTTTTCTGCAATTGCTAAACATGGTTCTGCAACTCCCGGCGAATAAGCCAATGATAAGTCTCTTTGGGTTGCATATTTTTTTGTTGGAACTACCTGAATTTTTCCTGGAGTAGGTTCTGAATGGTACAGTAACGCTTCTCTCTTTTTACTCTCTTTGTTCATTATTTTTAGCTTTTATTCTAGCTTACAAAGATATAAGTCTTGTTTTAAAATGGCGTATTTTTAGCATTTTCTTTTCTTAAAATCCATTTTGATAAATAAAAAAAGTCCAATAGAAATTGGACTCGTTTTAAATTTTTATCGCTTTTCGCTATGCTTTATTGAGAAATATAAGAATTCAAATGGTTAATTGTGTCTTTTTGAATTTCTATAATTGCCTTAACTACATCGCTTATTGAGATTATTCCAACCACTACTCCATCTTCTACAACAGGCAGGTGACGTATTCTTTTTTCGCTCATAAGTTCCATACAATCTTCAAGATTATCTGAAAGTTTTACTGTAAAAACATTACTTTCCATAATCTCATGAACAAAAGTTTCTTTAGAAGATTTATCCTTTAGAACAATTTTACGGGCATAATCTCTTTCAGATAAGATTCCTTTTAAATTATTGTCGTCAATAATTAAAATTGCTCCGATGTTTTTTTCTCCCATTACTTGTAAGGCTTCATAAACCGTTAAATTTGAAATAACGGAATAGACATTTCTTCCTTTTGCTTTAAGTATTTGATCTACAGTCATAATGAAAAATTTTTAGGTTTATAAAGTTAAAACAAAAACAAACACAATTTGCAGCGAAATCGATTTTTTAAAACCATAACTATTTCATTTTAAATATAATATACCAAAATTTACATTTTCAAAATTATCCGCTAAAGAAAGAAACTTTTTACAATTCTTTTTTGAAGAAAATTTGATTTTTTAACGTTTAGGATTTATATGTAATGAAATGTAATTTCATTGTTTAAATAGTAATCAAATGTCCCGATGGGACAAAATGCATTTCGATATTTTTGGGATTCTACCGATCATTAACTCCTAACGGAGTTATTTGCAGAAATTAAATATTATGAATTAGCAACTCATTAGAAGTTACGGGATGATACAAGAATGATTATAATAATCCCCATATTTCTCAGGAATATAGAGCAGCACCTTCATTAGAATTTATGGAGCTTGTAGAAAAAACAATGATAATCATCCCACTATTATCTTTTAGGGATATATGAAAGAACATCAAAAGTATACATTAGACACTTCGCTAGAACCTATGGATTGGTAGAAAAAATTGTACCCATCAAAATATTATTCCTCAGGGATTATATCAATACCATTAAAAATATAGAACAGTAACTCCGCTAAGAGTTATGGGTTGGTAGAAAAATAATGATGATAATCTCAACATTATCCGGTAGGGATATCTGGAAAAATATCAAAAGTATAACCATGCCAAAATTCAGAACATTTTTTTAGGCAAAAAACCCTTTTCTAAAATTTAGAAAAGGGTTCTACAATTGGAATTTGGAATTTAAAAATTGAAAATTTCCTTTTTTTACATTGCTGTAATAATAAATTCACTTCTTCTATTTTGCATATGTTGTTTTTCGGTGCACTTAACTCCGTCTGCACATTTGTTTACTAATTGGGTTTCTCCATAACCTTTGGCAGACAAACGTTCTTCGCCTATTCCTTTTTGCACAAACCAGTTTTTTGTCGATTTTGCTCTTTTTTCAGAAAGAATCTGATTGCTTTCTGAAGATGAACGGCTGTCTGTGTGTGAGCGAATATCTAGTTTCATATTTGGATATTCATTTAAAAGATTCACCACTTTCATTAACTGCGGTTCTGATGTCTTTTTGATTGTTGCTTTGCCCAAATCAAAAAAGTTCTTTGGCAGGTTTAATAGTTTCGCTAAATCTACTCCCACTTTTATAGATCCTAATTTTACTGGACTAATTGCAACTTTTTTGATTTCTATTTTTTTCGATGCAAGAGGAACAAACACTTTATTTAATGCAATCATTAAAGTTGTTTCTGTATCTTTTTGAATATTTACTGATGCTTCTTTTGCGTTATAATCTGCTTTGGACGTTCTAATAGTATACTTTCTGCCACATTTTACAGCAGGAAAAATGTAATTTCCTCTTTCATCTGTAACGATTGTTCCGACTGGATCAAACTTGTCGTTAAACAAAGTAAGAGAAGTATTTGCCAGCATTTCATTAGACTCAGCATCTGTAACTGTTCCTGTTAAGTTTTGCTCACAGATTAATCTTCTGGTTTCTGTAAATCGGTAAATATCATCCAATCCTTGACCGCTGTCTCTATTTGAAGAGAAAAAACCATTACGGTTTTTACTATCAATACTGAATGTAAAATCGTCTTGTTTACTATTTACAGGCTCTCCTACATTTAGAACTTCATCAAAAGTTCCGTTTGCTTTTATTCTTACGGCAAAAATATCAAGTCCGCCTAAACCTGGACGCCCGTCTGTTGCAAAATACAATTCGTTATCTCCTGAAATAAAAGGAAAAGTTTCTCTTCCTTCGGTATTAATTGAAGGACCTAAATTTTCTGGTGTCCCAAAAGAGCCATCTTCCTTAATTGCAGCTTTAAAAAGATCTGACTGCCCCAACGTTCCTGGCATATCAGAAGCAAAATATAATGTTTTTTCGTCTACACTTAAAGCTGGATGCGCTGTACTGTATTGATCGCTGTTGAATGGAAGTTCTTGAATATTTTTCCACTCGTCATCAATTAACTCTGCTTTATATAATTTTAAAAGGGTAACATTTTTATCATTGCTTCTTCTTTTACCATCGGTAAAATTATTGCGGGTGAAATACATTGTTCTGCCGTCTTTCGTAAAAATCGGACTTGATTCATTGAATTTGTCTTTCTTTCTTTTTACTAAAAGTTCAGGTTTTCCAACACTTCCGTCCGGCAATAAAGATGCAGCATATAATCTTGAAAAAGATTTGTTTGTCCATTGAAAATTAGCTTTAACCACGCCGCCTGTATCGCGCGCAGAAGTAAAAACTATTTTATTGTTATAAACTGTGCTTCCGTAATCTGAATAACTAGAATTAACTCCGGCATCTGCAATTTGGAATCGACCTGAATTTTCTTTTATTTGCTCTAAATAATTTTTATCATTTCGAATTAAATCGGCTCTTTTTTCTAAAACTGCTTTTTCATTGAATTTTTGCAAAACTTCATCAGATTTACGATAATTTCCAACCGATTTTAAAGATTGAGCATATCGGTACAAATATTCCGATTCCTGATCTGGATTTATTGTAAATAATTTTTCGTACCATTTTAAAGCATTCGCCAGATCTGCATTAAAATAATATGAATTTGCAAGACGCTGTATTATTTTCTCATTATTCGTTTCGGCATTTACTAAATTTTCATACACTTTTATAGCATCTGCGTAAGCGTATTCATCGTACTTTTTATCTGCATATTTCAAATTCATATTAGTGAATGGATTTTGCGCATTCATATTTGAAAAAAAGCCAGACAGTAAAAAGATCAAAAATAATTTTTTAACTTTCATAGGTATCATTAAAAGAATCTTGGAGATATCATTTTATTATAATTATTGAAGAAGTCGAATCTTAGGAAAATTTCATGGGATCCAGAATTGTATTTTCTCAATCTTGTCGTTTCATGATCGTATCCATAACCAATATACATTCCTTTTGTAACTTGAAATCCAGCCATCGCACTGACAGACGCACTCCAACGGTAAGCAAGACCCAAAACGAATTTATCATTAAACATAAAATTTCCAGAAACATCTACCTGAAGAGGTGCTCCTTCTACCATTTTGGTCATTACAGCTGGTTTGAATTTGATATATTCTAAACGATCCAGATTAAATACATAACCTGCAATTAAGTAATAATTGATTTTTTCTTTGAAAATAGCAGTGTCATCAGAGTCATAACGATTGGTTTCGATGAAATTAGGAACCGACAATCCGATGTAAGCTCGATCTGAGTGATAGTAAATTCCGGCACCAACATTTGGACTAAATCTGTTTTTTAGGTTTTGAAATTGTGGATCATCTTGATCTTCCATAGTCAATTTATTGATGTCAAGATTAAAAAGATTGGCTGTTCCTTTTATTCCGAAAGATAAATTCCATGTTTCTGAAGTTGGAATGGTATAAGACAAATCTGCTGACAATGTGTTTTCTGTCGTTGGTCCGATTTTATCATTCACTAAAGAAACCCCTAAACCTAAATCACTGTTACTTAAAGGTGTATTAACAGAAAATGTGCTTGTTTCCGGTGCACCATCTAATCCAACCCATTGTGTACGATATAATCCAAAAACGCTCAAGGCTCCTCTTGAACCTGCGTATGCGGGATTGATTTCGATTGTATTATACATATATTGAGTATACTGCGCATCCTGCTGCGCATTAGACACAATCGAAAAAAACATAAAAATTAAAATTAATTTTTTCATTTATTAAGCTTTAATACGGCTCAGCTTACACTGAGCCATAATCTATATTATTTATTAATGTATAAGTAACTTGATTCTTGGTGCGGATTACTGGCACTGTCTTTATATTTCAGAATATAGAAATAAGTTCCTACTGGCAGACCGTCTGTTTGTTTAACAGTAGAACGTCCGTTAGAATATCCTGTAAATGATCTATCAGTATTATTATAATGATCAATACTAAAAACTAAAACTCCCCAACGATTATAAATTTCTACTGTATTCTCTGGATAACATTCTATACCTCGAATATAGAATCTCGCATTTTTCTCGTCTCCATTTGGAGAGAAAGCATTAAGGACTTTAATTGAACATCCGTTTAAATCTAAGACAGTTGGATTATCGCCGCTGTTATTCGAGTCATCTGATAAATCTTCGACATTAACGCCTCTTGCACTGCTTCCTTTTACGGTTGCTTGGTTGCTTACACTACCGCGATTGATATCTTCTTGTGTTATTTTGTAAACTGCACTGAAACTAGAATTGTTAGTTTCACCAACACCCAATGAGATTGCTTGTCCTGAAACCACTACTCCCGTTAAAGGATCTGTTACTAACACATTTATAAGTGGTACATTTCCTGTGTTTGTTACTGTAAAGTTATAAGTGATTGTTTCGCCTGCATTAGCAAAACCACTCTTATTTTCATCATTAAAAACTGCCGTTTTGACAACTGCAATAGCTGGAACTTCAACAAAAACATTTAGAACAGCAGTTGCACAATTTAAGGCACTTCCTTTTTCACAAACCTGATATGTTAATGGGTAATTTCCTCCAGGTGTGTTTGGTTTAACACTTACAGTTCCATCTGCATTCCACTCAAAATAGTCATTAATCGTTATAGGTTTTACCACAACATCTGCAGAATTGATTGGCTGTCCGTTTATTAAATCATTATCTAAAACATTCACAAATTCTATAGAGCCATTTATTCCGTCAACATTAATATTATTATCGTTTCCTAAGTTAAATTGACCTGCTGTTGGAGGAGCTGGATCAGCACTATTCAATACCGTAATTTTAATTACTGCCTGACTGCAATTTCCTGTATTTGAAGCATCACAAATTTGATAGGTTAATTCATGAACTCCATTTGGTGTATTTGCTGCAATGTCGATTGAACCGTTGGCATTCAGAGTTAAATTTGAATTTGCAACAACAGTTGATAGAATAACATCTGAAGGATTTGGTTTCACACCATTCAGAAGATCGTTTGCAAAAATGTTAACTACTGCGTTCACTCCCTTTTTCACATCTACTGGTCCTGCTTCATCATCATTTGCTTTAATTGAGAAAGTTGGGCGGGCGTTACAACCAGATGTCGCCGCAGGATAAGCTACAGAAACCGTCACGGTTGGATTTAACGAAAACTCCATTTTTACTCCATTTTTTGTAAGCTCAAAACCATCTGAACCTTCTGTCCATTGTCCATTGTTTAAAACCCATCCTGGCCAGTCTACTCCATTTCCACTTCCATCAACTACCGCACCCGGCCAAATAACAGTACCGCTTAGTGCCAGGTTAGTCTGAGTCGCTACAACATTATTTGCACTGTCAATCCATTTAATTGTCAATAAATTTGTTGTTGTAAAATTATCTGGTGTAACTGTGTAGTTGACATAAGGAACGTTGTTTGAACAGTAACTATCTGCCGTCACTGTCATTTTTGGTTCAGTTACAGTTACTTTTACGACATTTGAACTGCAATTAGATGTATTTAATTTTTCACAAATAGTATATGGTAATTCATAATCGCCGGCTGGTGCATTAGGCGCCAGGATCACATTTCCGTTTTCATCCAATGTTAAATATCCTTTTGGATCTGTTCCTGCCGTAAGTTTTACATCTGATGGTACTAAAGCATTTCCGTTTTTAGTATCGTTTGTAAAAACATTTGTTAATGTTTGCGAAACGTTTACTCCTACTGCTGATGGAACAAGATCTTCGTTTGCTACTAGATTTGCTCCAGTAACTGTTACTTCTACTTTATTTGAACTGCAGTTTCCTGGGTTTAAAAGCTCGCATATTTCATATGTAATCTCATAATTTCCTGCTGGTGCATTGGCTCCTAAAACGGCATTTCCATTGGTATCTATTGTTAGATATCCTTTTGGATCTGTGCCTGATGTCATCTTAACATCTGAAGGATTCAGTTTTGATCCGTTATGAGTATCATTCTCAAAAATGTTAATTAACGTCTGAGCTGTGTTTCCACCGGTTACAGATCCTGAAACTGTATCAAGATTTGCAATCAGAACGCCTGCTGTTACCGTAACTGTTGAAGTTGCGGATGAACAGTTTCCTGCATTGTTGTTATCGCAGATTGTATAGTTTATATCGTAACTTCCTGCTTTTACGCCTTGGCTGACACTTACTGTCCCGTCTGCATTTACAGTTAATCCTGCGGGAGCTGTTCCGCTTAGAGTAACTTCTCCTGGGTTTGACCCGATAACAGCTTGAACACCATTTAATTTATCAGATGCAATAAGCGATGTCGTCGTGCCTCCTTTGCTTCCGTTAATAGGTCCTAAATCTTCTTTTAATGCTAAAATTGATGGCGCTGTAACTGTTACTTCAACTTTATTTGAACTGCAGTTCCCTGGGTTTAAAATCTCGCATATTTCATACGTAATCTCATAATTTCCTGCTGGTGCATTAGCTCCTAAAACGGCATTTCCATTGGTATCAATTGTTAGATATCCTTTTGGATCTGTGCCTGATGTCATCTTAACATCTGAAGGATTTAGTTTTGATCCGTTATGAGTATCATTCTCAAAAATGTTAATTAACGTCTGAGAAGTGTTTCCGCCTGTTACAGATCCTGAAACTGCATCAAGATTCGCAATCAGAACCCCTGCTGTTACCGTAACTGTTGAAGTTGCTGACGAACAGTTTCCTAGATTGTTGTTATCGCAGATTGTATATTGTACATCGTAACTTCCTGCTTTTACGCCTTGGCTGACTCTTACTGTCCCGTCTGCATTTACAGTTAATCCTGCTGGAGCTGTTCCGCTTAGAATAACTTCTCCTGGGTTTGACCCGATAACAGCTTGAGCACCGTTTAATTTATCAGATGCAATAAGCGACGTCGTCGTGCCGCCTGTACTTCCGTTAATTGGACCTAAATCTTCTTTTACGGCTAAAATTGATGGTGCAGTAACTGTTACTTCAACTTTATTTGAACTGCAGTTTGCTGGGTTCAATATCTCGCATATTTCATATGTAATCTCATAATTTCCTGCTGGTGCATTGGCTCCTAAAACGGCATTTCCATTGGTATCTATTGTTAGATATCCTTTTGGATCTGTGCCTGATGTCAT
>Ga0160437_1000047_pt1 | contig 86128 bp, 60 predicted proteins | sample HID1975I_E0MG_FD_108227 | JGI IMG/M metagenome (GOLD analysis project Ga0160437, IMG submission 108227) | Enriched soil microbial communities from UW Madison campus, WI, USA - HID1975I_E0 MG | ecosystem: Environmental > Terrestrial > Soil > Unclassified | place: USA: Madison, Wisconsin... | reverse complement strand
CGGCGTCTTGCCGATCACGGCCTCCAGATCGGCCAGCGTTTCGATGAAAGGCCCATCCATCCCGCGTTTCTCCTCCTGCGCCGGGAGGCTGACGGCCGCCCCGGCTACAAACCATTGCTTCTTCAGCCACTGCCTCTAGAGTATTTGCGAATGATTCGCAAATAGAGGACTGTCATGTCAGAAGCCGAAGGAATTGCCGCGCTGGCGCCCGGCAGCACGGTCTACCAGGTGTCCGAATGGAACGGCACCAGCGGCGAGCGCTGGGTGTCCAACCAGATCCGGCTCGACGCCATGCTGGCCGTGTTCGGAGAGGAGGCCCTCGCCGCTGCCGCCCCGCGGGCGGGAGAGCACGTCCTCGACATCGGCTGCGGCGCGGGTGCGACCAGTTTCGCCCTTGCCGAAAAAGTCGGTGCATCGGGCCATGTCCGCGGCGTCGATATCTCCGCTGCGCTGGTGGAGCGGGCGCGGGAGGTCGCTCCCCCCGGAGCGCCGGTGGCGTTCGATCTGGCCGACGCCGCGCGCACGCCGCTGCCCGATGCCGGGTTCGACCTGCTGTTCTCGCGCTTCGGGGTGATGTTCTTCGATGATCCCGCCGCCGCCTTCGCCCATCTGCGCGGCGCGCTGCGGCCGGGCGGGCGCCTGGCCTTCGTCTGCTGGCGCGGCGCGGCGGAGAACGACTGGGTGCGCCTGCCGATGGGCGCGATCAAGGGCATGATCCCGCCGCCGCCCCCGCCCCAACCCGAAGCCCCCGGCCCGTTCTCCTTCGGCGATGCGACCCGCGTGGAACACATCCTGGCCGAGGCCGGGTTCTCGCGGATTTCCGTGCTCCCCTTCGATCACGACATCCCCTTCGGCCAAGGCGAAGACCGCGAGGCCGCGCTGAACGATGCCGTGGCCATGGCTTTCGAGGTCGGCCCGCTTTCGCGCGCGCTGGCCGATCAGCCGCAGGACCTGCGCGCCCGCGCCGCCATCGAAGTGCGCAAGGCCTTCGCCCGCAGGCCCGGCGAAACGTCGGTCATGATCGACGGCGCGGCCTGGATCGTCACCGCCCGCAATCCGGGCGGCTGACGCGCCGGGGGTCCTCCGCCGGTCTAGACCGATACCGCGCTCGCCACCCGGCCCGCGGCCCCGAATACGCCTAGATAGCGCGCGATCTCGGCCGGATCGCCAGTGGCCTTGGCGGGATTGTCCGAGAGCTTCACCGCCGGGCGCCCATTGGCCGACACGACCTTGCAGACCAGCGAGATCGGATCGAGATCGTCCGTTTCGAACGGCGCGCAGCCGCGGAAGTCATTGGTGAGATTGGTGCCCCAGCCGAAGCTCATGCGCACGCGGCCGTGGAAATGGCGATAAGTCGCCTCGATGCTGTCGATATCCATCCCGTCCGAGAAGATCAGCAGCTTGGTCCTGGGATCGCGGCCCTTTTCCTGCCACCAGCGAATGATCTGTTCGCCGCCCTCGATCGGCGGGGCGCTGTCCGGGCGGAAGCCGGTCCAGTCCGCCACCCAGTCCGGCGCGCGTTCGAGGAAGGCGGCAGTGCCGAAGGCGTCGGGAAGCACCACGCGCAAGTTCCCGCCGTAATGGTCGCTCCAGTCCTTGAGCACCCGGTAGGGCGCCTGCCGCAGTTCCTCGTCGCCATCGGCCAGCGCGGCCAGCACCATCGGCAATTCGTGAGCATTGGTGCCGATCGCTTCAAGGTCCGCGTCCATCGCCAGAAGCACGTTGGACGAGCCGATGAAGCGGCTGCCGAGCCCTTCCTTCAGGGCCTCCACGCACCAGCGCTGCCACAGGAACCCGTGCCGCCGCCGCGTCCCGAAATCCGAGAGCACGAGGTCGGGAAGCTGGGCCAGGCGCTCCACTTTCTCCCACAGCTTGGCCTTGGCGCGGGCGTAGAGCACATCGAGCGCGAAACGGCCGCGGTCCTTCAGCGCCGCGCGCGAGCGCAGTTCGTTGACGATGGCGAGCGCGGGGATCTCCCACATCATCGTATGCGTCCACGGACCTTCGAAGCGCAGCTCGTACTGGCCGTCCACGCGGCGCAGGTCGTATTCGGGAAGGCGGAAATCGGCGAGCCAGGCGATGAAATCCGGGCTGAACATCTGCGCCTTGCCGTAGAAGCTGTTGCCCGCCAGCCAGATCAGCTCCTTCTTGCCGAACCGCAGGCCGCGGGCATGATCGAGCTGTGCGCGCAACTCGGCTTCGTCGATCACTTCGGCCAGGCGCACCGTTTTGGAGCGGTTGATCAGCTCGAACGTCGCCTGGACATCGGGATAGAGATGCCGGACCATCTGCAGCATCAACAGCTTGTAGAAGTCCGTATCGAGCAGGCTGCGCACGATCGGATCGAGCCGCCAGTTGTGATTGTAAGTGCGGGTTGCAATATCCGTGTAGACCATAAACCATTCTTAGGACGTTCTCACGCGATGACAAACCTTGGCACGATCGCGCTTTCGGCAATGCCGCTTCCGGTTTCCGGCACGCGGCGCTTCGTCGTGGTAGTGGACATGCAGGGAGACTTCGTGCGCGCCTCGGGCGCCTTGCCGGTTCCCGGCGCCGAAGCGATCGTGGCGCCGATGCAGGAATGGCTGGCGGCGCTCGATCCCGCGACCACGGCGGGCGTGCTCCTGACCTTCGACACGCACATTCCCGAAATCTACGCTGCCTCGCCCGAGAGCGCGCAGTTCCCGATCCACTGCCTGCGCGGCACGCCGGGATGGGACAGCGTTCTGGATGCAGGCGCCATCGCGCCGTCGATCCCGGTCTATTCCCTTGAAAAAGGCGTGTTCGACATGTGGGCCGAGCCGGGTCTTCGCTTGATTCGCCTGAATGGCGAGGGAACCGAGGCGGCAGGAAACCGGGGCGAGGCGATCGACCGCGACGGCTTTTTCGCCGACCTGGCTGCAGAGGGTGTGGCCGATGTCACCGTGGTGGGCGTGGCTGCGGATTTCTGCGTGAAGTGGGCCGCGGAAGGCCTGCTCGCCCGCGGTTTCCGCGTGGAAATGCCTGCCGCCCTGACGCGGGGCATTGCCATGGAAGCCGAAGCGGTGGCGGCGCAGCTGGCCCCCTCACGGGACCGCGCCTCGGCCGGTTAGGCGCGAAACGCCGGCCACCGGCTACTGGCCAACGGGACGTCAGCTATGCAGGACGAAGGGTATTTCCACCAGGCCGCGCACCATGACTGCCGCGCCGTCGCGGCGGGTGGGCGACCATTTCCAGTGGCGCACCGCCGATAGCGCGGCCCGGTCGAGCCGATCGAAGCCGCTGCTGCGCGATACCGAGATGTCGGCAACTCTGCCGTCCATGCCCAGGACCACCAGCAGGACCACTGTGCCCTGCTCGCGATTGCGGCGCGAATCGACCGGATAGCGCGGCGGATCGGCGGCGATCATCTTGGACGAGAGATCGCCGGCATTCTCGACGCGCGGCGGCGCCGAAACGGCGACGGCGGCAGCCGGCGGGGCGGGCGGTCCCGGTACGGCCACCGGCAGGACCGGCGGCGCAGGCGAAGTGGTGATCGTGGCCGGGGCGGCGCTCAGCACCAGCGGCGGCGGGGGCGCGACCACGGGCGAGGCGGTCTGCACCACATGCTTCACCGGCTGCGGCGAGGGTCTGGGCGGCGGCGGAGCCGGCGGGCGGGGCTGCTCCAGCTGAGCGACGACCAGCCGCGGGCGCGCCTTCTGGTGGCCATGGACGACATTGAGCGCCAGCATGGCCGCGATCATCCCGCCGACGATCGCCGTGGCGCCGAGCATGGCGACCAGGTTCGGTCGCTGGTCCTCGCCGTAGCGCGCGCCCTGTGCGGCGGCCTGTGCCGGATGCGACCAGCCGGTGGCCATGCCCACCGCGTCGCGCGGCAGCGGACCGGCAAGGCGGGTCTGCGCCCGGGGTGCGAGGTCCGGAGAACGGCCCGGCTCCGGGGCAAGCGGATCCGCGTGATCTAAGGTTGCGTACATAGTCTGGCGCTGCCCCCCTCGAAGCCGCCTCGTCATTCGGGCTAATGCGAGGCATTCGCATAGCTGAGTCGGCGGTCGCCGTCGAGCACGAATCCATCGCGCCCCGGCGATCCGGTGGACGCGGGGTGCCTCTCGGGTCTTGTGGACTCACCGGATCGGCGCGCCGCTGCCTTCAAGGGAGGGACGGACGCGCCGCGTCAGATCTCCAGCTGGCTGCCCAGTTCGATCACGCGGTTGGTGGGCAGCTTGAAGAATTCCATCGCGCTCTGGGCGTTGCGCACCATCGAGGCGAAGAGTTTCTCCCGCCAGATCGCCATGCCGGGGCGGCTCGACGGGATCAGCGTCTGGCGCGAGAGGAAGTAGCTGGTCTCCATCGGTTTGAACGGCCCTCCCGCCCGGTTCTCGGCGGCGAGGGCGGCGGGAATGTCGGCCTCGTCCATGAAGCCGTAGCGCAGGACCATGCGGTAGAAACCGGCGCCCATGTCCTCCACTTCGCAGCGGTCTTCCGGCGCGACATGGGGCACGCCCCGGTTGGCGACGGTCAGGATCACCACGCGGTCATGCAGGATGTGGTTGTGCTTCAGGTTGTGGAGCAGCCCCGGCGGCACGCCCTCGACGGTGGAGGCCAGGAACACCGAGGTTCCCGCCACGCGCCGCACGCGTTCTCCCACGGATTTCAGGAAGGCCTCGATGGGGATCGAATCCTCGTGCATGCGCTCGCGCACCAGCCGCCGCCCGGTGGCCCAGGTGGTGAGCAGAGTGAACACCACGGCCGCCACCAGCAGCGGGAACCAGCCGCCGTCGGGAATCTTCGTCGCGGTCGAGGCGAAGTAGAGCCCGTCGATGAACAGGAAGCCCAGAGTCACGGCTCCGGCCAGCAGCGGGTGCCATTTCCACACGGTAAAGGTCAGGACGCCCAGCAGGCAGGCGGAAATGAGCATCGTTCCGGTCACCGCGATGCCATAGGCTGCCGCCAGATTGCCCGAGCTGCGGAAGCCGAACACCAGCAGGATCACCATGCCCAGCAGGCCCCAGTTCACCAGCGGCACGTAGATCTGCCCCGCCGCCTTGGCGCTCGTGTGCATGATCTTCAGGCGCGGCAGGAAGCCGAGCTGCACGGCCTGGTGCGAGACCGAGAACGCGCCCGAGATCACGGCCTGGCTGGCGATGATCGTGGCCATCGTGGCCAGCGCCACCAGCGGCAGGCGCGCCCAGTCCGGCGCCATGAAGAAGAACGGATTGCGGATCGCCTCGGGATTGCGCAGCACCAGCGAGGCCTGCCCCAGGTAATTGAGCAAGAGGCACGGAAAGGCCACGTAGAGCCACGAGATCGAGATCGCCTTGCGGCCGAAATGGCCCATGTCGGCATAGAGCGCCTCGGCCCCGGTCACGGCCAGCACCACCGAGCCCAGCGCCAGGAAGGCGAGCTTCGGGTTGACCAGGAAGAATTCGAGCGCGTGATGCGGGCTCAGCGCGGACAGCACTTCGGGGGCCTGGAGGATGGAATGGATGCCCAGCCCGGCCAGCACCAGGAAGTAGACGATCATGATCGGCCCGAACAGCTTGCCCATGGCCGCCGTGCCGTGGGACTGGACCGAGAACAGCCCGATCAGGATCACCACGGCGATCGGCAGCACGAATTCGGCGAAGCGCGGGTTCACCACCGTCAGCCCCTCCACCGCCGAAAGCACGGACATGGCGGGGGTGATGATGGCATCGCCGTAGAACAGCGCCGTGGCCATCACGCCCAGCATGGCGATCACCGGCGTCCAGCGGTTCTTGCCCAGGGTGCGCCCGATCAGCGCCAGCAGCGCCAGGCTGCCGCCCTCGCCATTGTTGTCGGCCCGCAGGATGATCAGCACGTACTTGACCGTGACGATCAGCATCATCGTCCAGAACATCAGCGAGATCACGCCGAACATGTGCAGGCGGTCCACCACCAGCGGGTGATGGCCGATGAAGCTTTCCTTGAGGGCATAGAGCGGCGACGTGCCGATATCGCCGAAGACGACGCCGATGGCGCCGATCGACAGTGCCGTGAGGCTCTCATTGGGGGCGTGATGCCCGGAAGACTCGCTCATGCAACGGGCGCCTAGTCTCACGCGCACCAAGGCGCCACGACCTTTATGGATTCTTTATGTGCGGGGCGCAATTCCCCGTGGAAGCTTAACGCCTTGCAGGGCCATCTTGCTCCCACATCGTCCCGTCGGAGCCATTTCATGCCCGCCCTGCGCCGTTTCATGCCGGTTCGCCCGCTTCTGCGCCGCCTGCGCAGAGGCGAGCGCTGCTGGCCCGCCGCGATCGCGGCCCGCCTTGCCGCTCTGGCCCTGCTGGCCGGATTCTGGCGGCTGGCGCTGGCGGAGCGCCGCCTTGCGCTTACCCCTCGGCCTCACCCCGCCACGCCGCTGGACCTGCTTTTCTGCGCGGCCATGGTGGCGCTCCTGCTCGGCGGGCTGGTTCTGGGCATCGCCGGGGCCGGGCTGCTGCGCGAGGTTGCGCTGCCCGGCCCGTTCTCGGCGCGAGGGGACTTTGCCGCCGGGCGATGACGGCCCCTCTCGACAGGGCGGGCGCTCTCGGCGCACAAGCGCGGCCGTGACAGATCCCTCGGCCATTCCCCCGACCGCGCCGCCCGGCGATCGGCTGCTCGTGGCCGTCAGCGAGCAGCCCGGCGCTCTCGATCTGATCCGCGCCGCGCGCCGCATGGCCGAGGCGCTGGACGCGCCGTGGAGCGCCGTCCACATCGAGACCCCGCGCAGCGCCCGCTACAGCGATGCCGAGAACGCAGCCTTGGCCGAAGCGCTTCATCTGGCCGCCCAGCTCGGCGCCCAGGTGGCAAGCCTTCCCGCCGAATCCGTGCTGGACGGGCTGGAGCGCTTCGCCGCCGATGCCCATGCCACCCAGGTCGTCATCGGCAAGTCCCGCCGCTCGCGCTGGTTCGAGCTGCGCCACGGTTCCATCGTCGACCGCCTCGTGCGCCGCGCGCCGGGGCTGGCGGTGCACGTCCTGCCGCTGGCAGCGCCGCCGCGGACGGCCCACAGCCGGCAGGCCGCCGCAAGGAAAGCGGACCTCGCCGCACGATGGGGCAGCCGGACCGGCTATCTCGTGGCTTTCGGCCTCACTGCCCTGGTGACCTTGCTGGGCACGGAAATCCTGCGCACCGGAAATATCTCCGACCTCGGCCTGCTCTACCTGCTGCCGGTCATGGTCGCGGCCACCCGCTATGGCCTGCGCACCGGCATCGCCACCGGGCTGGTCTGTTCGATCGCCTACAATTTCTTCTTCATCCCGCCCACCCATACCCTGACCATCGACGACCCGCGCAATATCCTGACCGTGCTGGTCCTGCTCGGCGTGGCGGTGGTCAGCAGCCAGCTTGCCGCGCGGGTTCGCGCCCATGCCCTCCAGGCCCAGGCGAGCGCCGCGCAGAACGGCGCGCTCGCCGGTTTCGCGCGATTGCTGACGGGAATCCGCACGGTGGACGAACTGGGCCGCGTGCTCTGCGCCGAGATCGGCCGCCTGCTCGACGGCAATGCCGTGCTGCTCATGCCCGGCGAGGAAGGGCAGGCCCGCGCGCTCACCCGCCGCTGGAGCTGGTCGCCCGAATCGCAAGCCGCGCAGCCGCAGCTCGAAACGCTGGACCTGGCGGCCGCGAACTGGGCCTTCGAGCACGATGCCCCGGCCGGGCGCGGTTCCGACACGCTCACTGCCTCGGAATGGCTGTTTCACCCGGTGGCGGCGGGCGGGGCGGCCCTGGGCGTGTTCGGCCTCTCACGCAGCGACGCGCGCGAGCCGGTTCGCTCGGACCGGCTGCCGCTGCTGCTCAGCCTGCTCGACCAGGCAGCGCTGGCGCTGGAGCGCATCGAACTGGAAGCCCGCATGGCCGAGCTTTCGCAGGCGCGTGAGCGCGACCGACTGCGCCATGCCCTGCTGTCCTCGGTCAGCCACGACTTGCGCACGCCGCTCACCACGATCATCGGCACGCTGGCCGCCTTGCGCAGCACCGATGCCGAACAGGAACGGCAGATGGCCGCCGCGCGCGGAGAGGCGGAGCGCCTGCACCGCTTCGTCGCCAACCTTCTGGACATGGCCCGGATCGAATCCGGCGCGCTCCAGGGCAAAGTCGAGCCGGTGGACCTTGAGGAAGCGGTCGCGGAGGCGCTCCACGCCATGCGCGCGCTGCTCGGCCGTCATCCAGTGGAAACCGCGGTCTCCGCCGATGCGCCTATGGTGCTGGTCGATCCCAACCTGTTCCACCAGTGCCTCACCAACCTGATCGAGAACGCGGCCAAATACGGCGACCCGCAAGGCCCGATCACCGTGGCCGCGCAGCGCCGGGGCGGCGGGCTGGAGCTGACCGTCTCCGACCACGGCCCCGGCATCCCGGCGGGCGCGGAAGAACGGATCTTCGAGACCTTCACCCGGATCGAGGGGTCCGACCGCAAGGGCGGCACCGGCCTTGGCCTTGCTATCGTGCGCGGCTTCGCGCTTGCCATGGGGCTGCAGGTCTCGGCCGCCAACCGGACCGACGGCACGCCCGGCGCCTGCTTCACCATCCGCTTCGATGCGGACCACCTCAAGGAGTGGCCGCTATGAAGCCCCCCCTATGAAACCGAACGTGACCATCCTCGTCGTCGATGACGAACCCGCGATCCGCCGCCTCCTGCGCGCCGGCCTGGCCCGCGCAGGCTATGCCGTGGTCGAGGCCGCCAACGCGCGCGAGGCGCTGAACGCCATGGCCATAGACAAGCCGGAAGTCGTGCTGCTGGACCTGGGCCTGCCGGACCGCGACGGGCTGGAACTGATCCCCGCGATCAAGCTGCAGGCCGCGATCATCGTCATTTCCGCGCGCGATGCCACGGACCAGAAGGTCGCCGCGCTGGATCTCGGCGCGGACGATTACGTTTCCAAGCCGTTCGACAGCGATGAAGTGCTCGCGCGCATCCGCACCGCCCTGCGCCACCGCCTGCCCGCGCCGACACAGGACGGCCCGGTGCGCCGGGGCGACGTGGAGATCGACCTGCTTGCCCGCACGGTCCGCAAGGGCGGGGAGGAAGTCCACCTGACGCCCAAGGAATACGGTTTCCTCTCGGAGCTGGCCTGCCATCCGGGGCGCGTCATCACCCATGCCCAGTTGCTGCGCGCTGTCTGGGGGCCGGGGCACGAAAGCGATGTCGAATACTTGCGCGTCGCCGCGCGCGGCGTGCGCCGCAAGCTGGAGGACGACCCCGCGCGGCCGACGATGCTCCGCAACGAACCCGGCGTGGGCTATCGCCTGGTTGGTCTGGAATAGCGCCGGGCGCGTCGGGCGCCCGGCGCTATGCCGCTTCGCGAAGGGCCGCGTCGGCCTGCCCGCGAAGCCGGGCCGCGCGCAAGGGCGAGAAGCCTGCATAACGTCCCGGCCGCAGCCAGAGCGCGGTCACCACGCCCATGCCGATGGCGCTCGTGGCGGACCACATCAGCTTGTCGAGCGGCAGGAAGGCCGAGGACGCCGCCAGGATCGCGAAGTCGATGAGGATCTGGCTGCGCCCGATGTTCCACCCGCGCCGCTGCTGCAGCCAGACGGTGACGATTCCCACGCCGCCCACGCCCGCCCCGTGGCGCACCACGGCCAGCGTCCCCATGCCCAGCAGCGTGCCCGCGCCCACCGCGGCGGCGAAGGGGTCCTTCACCTCGATCGTCAGGGCATGTTCGGACAGCACCGAGGCCAGCGCGATGCCGCCGCTCGCGGCAATCGTGCGCAAGGTGAACAGCGAACCCATGGCCCGCAGCGCCAGGAACAGGAAAGGCACGTTGAGCGCCGCGAAGAGCAGGCCCGGCGGGAGCGGCGCGAAATGCCCGACCAGCAGGGCCAGCCCCGCCATGCCGCCCGTCACCAGCCCCGCCGAATGAAGGATCGTCAGCCCCAGCCCGATGAGCAGGCTGCCCACCGCGATTGCGTAGATATCCTCGATGCGTCCGTGGCGGATGGCGTTCATGGCGAAAGGGGTTGTCTCCGGATGATTCGCGCGCCGTTTATGCACTTGCGAAGGCGCTGTCGAGGCTTGTCGAAAGCCCGGAATATTCGCACTTTTCCATGGCCTTCGGCGCAAGGAACGGGAGCGCCGGAGGGCCGTTGAAACGCCGATTGTTTCGCACCTGCGAAATGGCCGGGGCGCATTCGCGCTCGCGGCGGGGGCATGCTTGCGCTAGCCTGCGGCCTCCAACCCCCAGCGCCGACAGAGCATGACCACCAAGCCCCGACTCAAGCTGCAGGCCCGCCTCTATTGCGGGGAAGAGATTGCCATGGGGCCGGGCAAGGCCGATCTGCTGGAGTCGATCGAGCGGGAAGGCTCGATCTCGGCCGCTGCGCGGGCCATGGGCATGAGCTATCGCCGCGCCTGGCTGCTCGTCGATGCGATGAACCGGTGCTGGAGCGAACCGCTGGTCGAGGCGGTGGCGGGCGGCAGCCACGAGCGCGGGGCGCGGATCACGGAGACCGGGCGCACGGTTCTCGCGCAGTTTCGCGGCCTGCAGTCGCGCATGGCCGCGTTGGACGGGTCCGAGGAATATGCCGCGCTGGAACGCGCCTTGCGCAGCCTGCCGCTGCCGCCCAAGGGTGACGGCGCGGCTTAGGGCAGGCGTGTCACCAGCAGCGGCAGGCGCGAGGCGGCATTGCCGGAAACCTGGATCAGGTAAGTGCCGGGCTGGAGCGTGAAGTCCACCATCTTGCGGATCCCCGAGCAGTCCGGACCATGGCCGTGCGCGGTCGAGGTCATGACAGTACCGTCGCCCACTTTCGCCCCGGCCTTCACCACGTCGATCCAGGCGGCCGACCCCAGCGCTACGCGGTAGCTGCCGGGATCCTTGACGCCGAACGTATAGAGCCCGCCGAAGCTGACCGAACCGCCCGGCTTTTCGGGACGCTGGGCATAGCGCATCTCGCTGGTGGGACGCAGGCCGCCTTCCACCGCCTTGCCCAGTTCCAGCTTCGCGCCGGAGAGCGAGCGGGTGTCGCGCGCGGCCAGCAGCGGCTTGCGCTTGTTCCAGCTGGCCATTTCGGGCGGCAGGTCCACCGGGTCCGACGAACAGGCCATCGGCGTGGGCACGCGCTCCGGTGCCGGAGAGCTGGAGGGCGCCGTAGGCGCTCCGACCGGCGATTGCATGGGGAAGCGGTCCGGCGTGACCTGTTCCGTGGGGGTCGGGGCGGTCGCCTGCGCCCAGGCCATGTTCAGCGGCGCGATCACGGCGAGCATCAGCGCCGGTCCATAAGGCAGGTAGTGCCGGATCATCGTGCAAACACCTCTTTCGCAACTGCTTTTCATAATCGCCCTCAACTCTGCGCCGAGCGATATAGCCGATCGCGCGGCGTGCGACAGGCCGAAAAATCCACAACGCCCGGCCGCGCCCGGCGGTTGCCGCCCGGCTGTTTTCGCGAATCACGGCGCGCGGAAAACGGACAAAAAAAAGGCCGGTCCGAAGACCAGCCCTTGGAAAGTTTTTGGGAGAGGATGCCTGAAAGGCCCGTCCTATCTGGATGAGAATCGGGATTTCGGCAAATGAGGAAATGAAACCTGCTGTTGCGTTCCGCGCAACTCGCACGCAATTCCGGCATTTTTCCGTGGCGGATCGCCGGGCAATCTGCGCGAACCCTTGCACTTTCCTCAATGCGGAAACGGACCGTCATGACGGCTTCGCGCGCGGTAGAGAAGGCGGAAGCCCGCGATAAACCAAGGGTTTTGCTTTAATGGCCAGGCTGCGTCGGCGTCGGATCCGGTCGCAGCCTCCCGCCCGGCAATCGTTTCAGGCAGTCGCACGAACCGCAAGTTTCGCAGCGGGTGTCAGCCCGCATCAAATGCCGCTCAGAAATGCGCCAGATAGCCGCCGTCCACGCCGATCACCTGCCCCGTGACGTAACTGGCGGCATCCGAGGCCAGGAAGACAACCGGCCCCACGACTTCCTCGGGCCGCCCCCAGCGGCCGAGCGAGGTGCGGCGGGCAAGGTGCGCGGCCACTTCGGGGTCGGCGACCATGGCCGCATTGGCCTCCGTGGCGAAATAACCGGGCGCCACGGCATTGACGGTGATGCCGCGCGGACCGAGTTCCGCCGCCAGCGCGCGGGTCATGGCGTCCAGCCCGCCCTTGGCCATGGTATAGGCGGCGTCGCCGGAGCGGGCGATCTGTCCGGCGATCGAGGTGATGTTGATGATCCGCCCGCCCGCGCCCATGCCCGGCGCCAGCAGGCGGGCCAGGTCGAAAGGCGCGACGAGGTTGACCTCCAGCATCATCCGCACGGCCTCGCGGTCAAGCGCCTCCATCGGCCTGCGGTCGCGGCGACCGGCATTGTTGACGAGAATGTCGATCCTCCCCAACCCTTCCAGCGCAGCGCGGGCGGCATCGCCATCCGCCAGGTCGAAAGCTGCGGTTGCCGCCGCGCCGCCGGCATCGGCGATCTCCTGCCGCAGGCTTTCGAGCGTCGCGATGCCCCGGCCGTGCAGCACGACGCGCGCGCCCGCCCGCGACAGGCCAAGCGCGATCTCACGCCCGAAACCGCCGCCGGCGCCGGTCACGAGGGCCGTGCGCCCTTCCAGCGGGAAGGCTCGGGAAAGGCCGGGACTCGCAGGCGCAGCGCCGAGGGAATGGGAAAAAGACGTCATGGTCCTCCGTTACAATCGCGGCTCTTTCGGAGCCAGCCCTCTCCTTGCGGGGTAAGGGTGCGCGCGTGGAAGGAGCACAAAGCCGCTGCAAACCGTTGAATCCGCGGGGATAGAGCCTCGGAAACGCCTCGCCCCGAAATCCCTGCCATTGGCCGCAATAGAAAACCTTGCGCTTGACCCTCCTTTCTCAACCAAATAACTAGACAAGCACACCGCACGGCATCGGATGACCAGGCCGAACGTGCATATCCAGGGTTTCTTGGTCCGCGGCATTTGATGGGAAGCAGCTTGCTCCGCGTTACCAACCGCTAAAGCGCGCGATGCTCAGGCGACAGCGCCAGGCGTCGTGTTCCCCTCACGCCAACGATGAGGTGATACGATGCAGACCATGACTCCGCGCGGCTGACGCGCAACGGCCATGACCCCGCGCGCCTGACGCGCATCACGGGCTGACCAGCGGGAATTCACAGGACCAGCCGACCACGGCGGCCCCCGGAAACCCGCGTCCTTCACAGCAGACCCACGCGCTTGGCGCCGGAACCATGCGGTTCCGCGTGGAGGGATCGTGCGTCCCCGATCCGGTTTTTCCGGGCCTCAACGCAGGCTCCGGCCGTCCTCTGGCGCCCTGAACACGGGCCGACCCGGGCATGGCCGCCTGCCCAGAACCCAACCGCTTCAAATCCGCAGAAATTCACGCCCGACGACAGATCGGCGCGCACTCATGACAACAGGGATCCAGTTGAATGTTTCGCAGTTTCGTCACCGCCACCAGTCCGCTTGCGCTCACGGTTTCGCTGCTGGCCGCACCGGCTTTCGCCAACGAATCCGGAGCAGCGGAGACGGCGCCCGCCAGCGCCGCGCCTGAAGCCGCCGCTCTCGATACCGCAGCAGAGGCGAACAGCGGCGAGGCCATCGTCGTCACCGCATCGCGCCGCCGCGACGAGAACGTGCAGGACGTGCCGGTCGCCATCAGCGTCATCAGCGCCGCCACCCTGGAAAAGCGCGGAGACTATACGCTCGGCTCCATTTCGCAGCAGGTGCCCAGCCTTCAGGTCATCACCTACAACGCGCGCAACACCAACATCAACATTCGCGGCCTCGGCTCCAACATCTCGCTCACCAACGACGGGCTGGAGAACGGCGTCGGCTTCTACATCGACAACGTCTACTACGGCCGCGTCGGCCTGGCGCAGTTCGACCTTGTCGACCTTCAGGGCATCGAAGTGCTGCGCGGCCCCCAGGGCACGCTGTTCGGCAAGAACACGACATCGGGCGTGATCAACGTCACTTCCCGGAAACCGACGTTCGATCCCGAACTCACGGCCGAAGCGAGCATCGGCAATTACGGCTTCTACCAGTTCCGCGCCTCTGGCTCTGCAGGGATCTTCAAGGACCTGCTGGCGGTGCGCCTTTCGGGTGCGATCAGCGAGAACGACGGGTTCCTCTGGAACAAGACCACCAACCGCCGCGCGCAGGACTACCTGAACAAGTCCATCCGCGGGCAACTGCTGTTCACGCCCGACCCGGACTTCGAAGTCCGCATCATCGGCGACTATGCCAAGCAGAAGCAGAACCACGTCCTCAACGTCTTCGCCGGCCTGCACACCACGTACACGGACGGCACCACCATCGCCAACAACTGGGCACAGCGCGCCGCGCGGTTCCCCGGCTATACCCTGCCCAGCTTCGACGCCTTCGACCGCGTGGGCGAGGCGGACAGCCACTATCAGTCCAACATGGCCGGCTACGGCGTTTCGGGCGAGGTCAACTGGAACCTCGGCAATGCCGCGCTGACCGCGATCACCGCCTATCGCTGGTGGGACTGGAACCCCGCCAACGACGGGGACAGCACTTCGCTGCCGATCGTCACCAAGGCCCAGCAGGCCAACCGCCAGCGCCAGTTCAGCCAGGAAATCCGCCTGGCCTCCAAGGGCGGCGGCAGCTTCGACTATGTGATCGGCGCCTATTACTTCTGGCAGATCGTGCGCGGCTACGGCGCCTCGCGCTATGGCCCGGCCGCGGCCCTGTGGAACCTGCCGGCGGCGAACCAGACGATCGCCAATGCGGCGCTGGACGGGTTCGAATCCAATTCCACCTCCACCCCGGAAACCAAGACCATCGCCGTGTTCGGCCAGACCGACTGGCACATCAACGATGCCCTGACGCTCACCACCGGCCTGCGCTTCACGCATGAGAAGAAGGAAGGCGCCTACGCCCAGTACTGGGTCGACGGTGCCGACATCTCCGGCTTCACCGCCGCGCAGCAGGCGGCGATCAACGCCATCCGCACCCAGTTCAACCCGGTGACCAGCTATGCCACCAGCTTCACCAACAACAGCCTTTCCGGCCTGGTCACGCTGAGCTGGAAGGTCGCGCCGGACATCAACGTCTATGGGACTTATTCGCGCGGCAACAAGTCGGGCGGGCTCAACTTGTCCGTCCTGCCTGCCGGCGTCGATCCCGACGTGAAGCCGGAGAAAGTCGACGCCTTCGAACTGGGCTTCAAGTCCCAGTTCCTCGATCGCCGCGCCACCTTCAACGCCGCCGCGTTCTGGACCGAGATCAGCGACTACCAGACCACCATCACCGACCTGCCGGTGGGCGCCGTGGTGGGCCGCCAATATATCTCGAACATTCCCAAGGTCCGTTCGCGCGGCCTGGAAGGCGAACTGGCCGTGGCGGCCACTGACAACCTCAGCTTCAACGCCTCGGCGACTTATACCGACGCCACTTACATCACTTACAAGAACGCCCCGCAGGCCTTCGAACGGCAGAACCAGGGCGCGATCCAGGACCTTTCCGGCGAGCGCCTGCCCGGCGTGCCCAAGTTCGCCTGGACCATCGGCGCGGACTTCAGCACCGCGCTCGGCGATCTCGGCGGCAAGGAACTGGGGCTCTATGCCCATGCCGACTACGCCTACCGCAGCAATTTCAACACTTCGGCCTCGAACTCGGCCTGGGCGCAGATCCCCGGCTTCGGCCTGGCCAACGGCCGCATCGGACTGAGGACGGACGACGGCCTCTGGGACTTCTCGATCTGGGCCAAGAACCTGTTCGACAAGAACTACTACGTCAGCCTCAGCGCCGCCAACACCGGCGCGGTCACTGCCCAGCTGGGCGAGCCGCGCACGTTCGGCGCCACCCTTCGCACCAAGCTCTGATCCCGCTCCCAACCAGGAGGCGCCAGCCATGATCCACGAGAGATTTCCTTCATCGCCGCCACGACAGGAACGACTTGATGGCTGGCGCCTCCTGCGCTTCACCGCCATGTCCGTGCCGATCTACGCCGCCGCGCAGCCGGTCATGGCCTTCGTGCCGGCCATCCTCTCGCGCCACTATGCCATTCCGCTGGCGGGGCTGGGGCTGGTCTACCTGATCGGCCAGGTGGTGAACTCGCTGCTGGACCCGGTGATCGGCGCGCTGAGCGACCGTACCGTCAGCCGTTTCGGGCGCAGGCGGCCGTGGATCGCGGCCGGCGGGCTGCTGTTCATCGTGGGCAGCACCATGCTGTTCTTCCCGCCCGAGGGCGCCAGCCTCACCTGGGTGGGGATCGGCGTGCTCTGCTATTACACCGGGGCCTCCGCCACCCAGACCACCTTGCTGGCCTGGTCCGGCGAGATCAGCGGCGACTACGACCAGCGCACACGGATCGCCTCGCAGTTCACGCTGCTGTCCTCCGCGGCGCTGGTGCTGACCCTGCTGCTGCCCGCCCTGGCCGACCAGTTCCGGCCGGACGACGGCCCGCTGCGCCTGACCCTGTTCGGCACCCTGGTGCTGGTCACCGCCGTGCCCGGCCTGCTGCTCACGCTGACCGCCGTGCCCGACCACAGCGCGCCTTCCGGCGCGGAACCATTCGTGCTGCGCAAGACGCTGAAGGCGGTCTTCGGCAATCCCCTGCTGCTGCGCGTCCTGGCCGCGGACGCCGCGGTCACGGCCGGACAAGGCGTGCGTACCGCGCTGCTGCTGTTCATCGTCACCATCTATTTCCAGCGCCCGGAATGGGCCGCCGGGTTCTTCCTGCTCCAGTACTCCTTCGGCGTGCTGGCCGGGCCGATCTGGCGCCGCATCGGCCTGCGCCTCGGCAAGAGCCGCGCCGCCGTGCTGGCGGAGCTGACCCAGGCGGCCATCAACTTCGGCCTCGTCTTCCTCACGCCCGACCGTTTCGGCCTGATGATGGCGCTCGCCGTGGCGCAGGGCCTCTCGCAAGGCTCGGGCAACCTCATGCTGCGCTCGATGGTGGCAGACGTGGCCGACCTCCACCGCGCCGAGACCGGCGAGGACCGCGTGGGGCTCTACTATTCGGTATTCAGCGTCTCGATGAAGCTGGGCGGCGCCTTGGCTTTCGGGATCGCCCTGCCGCTGGTCACGGCCTTCGGCTTCGACCCCAAGGCCGCCACCAACACGCCCCAGGCGCTCGATGCCCTGCTGCTGGTCTTCGCGCTCGGCCCGGCGCTGGCCCACACCCTGGCCGCCGCGCTGGTGGCGGGCTTCCCGCTCGACGCCGGCCGCCACGCCGAAATCCGCCGCCAGATCCAGGCGCGCGAGGACGTCTACGCCGCCGCCGCCGTCCCTGCCGAATGACGTTCCCGACCCCTGTTTTCACGAAGCCCGTTCCCCGTTTTCACGAAGAAGGAGTAACTGCCATGACTTCGATTGCCACTTACGCCAATGCCAAGGATCCCGCCTCCCCGCTCGACGTCGCGCCGATCACCGGCACCATCGGCGCCGAGATCCGGGGCGTGACGCTCTCCGGCGATCTCGACGGCCCGACCGTGCAGGCCATCAAGGACGCGCTCGTCCGCCACAAGGTGATCTTCTTCCGCGGCCAGCACGAACTGGACGACCAGCGCCACGAGGCTTTCGCCTCGCTGTTCGGCGAGCCGGTCGCTCACCCGACCGTGCCGGTGGCCGAAGGATCGCGCTACCTGCTCGAACTCGACAGCAAGGAAGGCTACGCCGCCTCCAGCTGGCATACCGACGTGACCTTCACCGATGCCTATCCGGCCGGCTCCATCCTGCGCGCGATCACCATTCCCGAAGCGGGCGGGGACACCGTCTGGGCCAATACCGAGACTGCCTACGAAGGCCTGCCGGAAAGCCTGCGCCAGCTGGTGAACACGCTCTGGGCGGTCCACTCGAACGATTACGACTATGCCGCCGTGCTGGGCAATGCGCCGAAGGATGACGAGGCCGCCCAGAACCGCACGCAGTTCCAGAAGAACATCTTCGCCTCGACCGTCTACGAGACCGAGCATCCGCTGGTTCGCGTCCATCCGGTCTCGGGCCAGCGCAGCCTGCTGCTCGGCCATTTCGTGAAGCGCATTGCCGGGCTGAACCAGGCGGATTCGGCGCGGATCTTCTCGATCCTTCAGGAACACATCACCCGTCCCGAGAACGTCGTGCGCTGGCGCTGGCAGCCGGGCGACGTGGCCTTCTGGGACAACCAGGCGACCCAGCACCGCGCCGTGGCCGACTTCGGCCTCCAGCGCCGCACCCTGCGCCGCGCGACGATCGCCGGCACGGTGCCGGTCGCCATCGACGGACGCCAGAGCCGCACGACCCGGAAGGAAAAGGCCACCACTTACGAACCGGCCTGATCCCTCACACCCTGTACGGGCCGTTGACTGCCCGCGCCGCGCGCTTCCGCCGCGGCGCGGGATTTTTCCAAGGACATATCGATGAAATCCAAGCGTTTCGCCCTCGCCGCCGCTTTCGGCGCAGCCCTGCTCGCCACCACCGTAACCCCGGCGATGGCGCAAACCGCTCCGGCGCCGGCCGGTCCTGCGAGCCAGGTTCCCGCGCAAGCCCGCCCGAATTTCCTGGTCATCATCGCCGATGACCTCGGCTTTTCCGATGTCGGCGCGTTCGGCAGCGAGATCGCCACCCCCAACCTCGACCGGCTGGCGCTGGACGGGCTGCGGCTGACGGGCTTCCACACCGCGCCCACGTGCTCGCCCACGCGCTCGATGCTGCTGTCCGGCACGGACAACCACCGCGCCGGGCTGGGCAGCATGGCGGAACTCACCGCCCCCAACCAGAAGGGCAAGCCCGGCTATGAAGGCTATCTCAGCCGCGATGTCGCCAGCCTGGCCGAGCGCCTGTCCGCGGGCGGCTATCGCACGCTGCTTTCGGGCAAGTGGCACCTGGGCCTGACCCCGGACCTCGATCCCCATGCGCGCGGCTTCCAGCACAGCTTCGCGCTGCTGCAGGGCGGCGCCAACCACTATGGCCGCGACCAGTCCGCCGAACCCGGCAAGGGCGCGACCTATACCCGCGACGGCAAGGTCCTGGCCTCGCTCGACAAGGATTTCTACTCGTCGGATGCCTATGCCACGAACCTCATCGCGGAATTGCAGCAGAGCCGCCGCGAGAGCCCCGACAAGCCGTTCTTCGCCTATCTCGCCTTCACCGCGCCGCACTGGCCGCTCCAGGCGCCCGCCGAAGACGTCGCGCGCCAGAGCGGCAAGTACGACCTGGGCTTCGACGAGATCCGCAGCCGCCGCCTCGCCCGGCAGGAGCAACTCGGGATCCTGGCCAAGGGTACGGCCGCGCACAGCGTGCGCGCCCCGCGCGGCGGCTGGGATTCGCTGTCGGCGGCCGACAAGCGCGAAGCCGCACGCGACATGGAGATCTATGCCGCCATGGTCGAGCGCATGGACCGCAATGTCGGCCGCGTGATCGAGGAACTGCGCGCCAGCGGCGAACTCGACAATACCGTGATCGTGTTCCTGGCCGACAACGGCGCAGAAGGCCTCGATTATCGCACGACCGGCGCCAGGATGCTCGGCAGCCGGGTTGCCGAGGCGGACAACAGCTTCGCCAATCGCGGCAAGGCGAACTCCTACATCACGTACGGCCCGGAATGGGCGCAGGCCGGCACCGCGCCCTCGTGGCTGACCAAGGCCTATGCCTCGGAAGGCGGCACCCGCACCGTGGCCTTCGTCCATGCCAGGGGGCTGGCCCACGCGCGGGGCGTAGGCAGTGCCTATGTCAGCGTGGCCGACATCGCGCCGACCCTGCTCGACTATGCGGGCGTGCCCGCCGCCGGCACCACGTTCCAGGGCCGCACCGTCCTGCCGATCACCGGCAAGAGCGCGCGTCCCTGGCTGGAGGGCAAGGCCGCCGCGGTCCACGCCGCCGACGAGCCGCTGGGCACCGAACTGTTCGGCAGCCGCGCCTTGCGCAAGGGCGACTGGAAAGTGACCGACATCGGCGACGGCCAGTGGCGGCTCTTCGACATCGCCCGCGACCCCGGCGAAACCCGCGACCTCTCCGCCGCGAACCCGGACAAACTGCGCGAACTGACGGCCGCCTGGGACGATTATGCCAAGGCCAATGGCGTGATCCTGCCCACCGAGGCGCTCTACCGCCCCTGAGCCGCCCCGCGCAGGAGGGGGCGGGACGGATCGCCGCCCCCTCCTGCGCTCTCCCTCTCCTGCCCTCCCCCCTCACCGTGACGCGCGCGGCGAAGCGATCCCCGCCGCGGGGCGGGAGAGACTTGCCCCGGCTCCTGGCGGCAAACGAGAAAGATCAGGCTTTTCAACAGGCCGCGCCCGGCAATATGGGTGCCGCGCCATACCCCCGATGGGCCACGCGCTGGCCCTTTTGTTGAATCGCTCCCGCGCCATGCGCTGGCTACGCTGCACCTGCTCAAAGCCACGAGAGGTCGCATGCGTTCTGAATCGCCGCTTCGCGCGCTCTTCGTCATCAATTCGCTCGCCGGCGGCGGGGCAGAGCGCGTGTTCACCACCCTGGTGGACCAGCTCAGCCGCCGCCCGGACGAAATCGCCATCACCGTCGCCCTGCTCGATAACGAGGCGGAAGAGGCTTACCGCCTGCCCGCCGGCGTCGCGGTGGAGCGCCTAGACGCGCGCGGCGGGCTGCTGCGCAGCATCACCCAGACCCGCAAGCTGGTGCGGCGGCTGCGGCCGGACGTGACGCTCTCGTTCCTCTCACGCGCCAATGTCGCCGCGATCGTCGCCATGCGCCGCACCGGCGGCGCGGCGATCATCAGCGAGCGGGTGAACACCACCGCCCACCTCCGGAGCGGCCGTCTCGCCTTCCTCAGCCGCCTCCTGATCCGCAATACCTACCCCACCGCCCGGCGCATCATCGCCGTCTCCGAAGGCGTCGCCCGCACGCTGGAGAGCGACTTCGACGTGGAGCCGCAGCGCATCTCGGTGATCTACAACCCGGTGGACACCGCGCATATCCACGCGCTGGCCGCGCAGGAACCGGCCATCCCGGTGACCGCGCGGGACTTCGTGACGATGGGCCGGCTGGTGGACAACAAGAACACCGCCATGGCCATCCGCGCGTTGGCGGAAATGGGGGCAGAGACGGGGGCGGGGGCGGGATCCGGCAACCTGATCGTGCTGGGCGAAGGTCCCTTGCGGGAAGACCTGATCCGGCTGGCGGCTGGGCTGGGCCTGGCCGATCGCGTGCATTTCCCAGGCTTCCTCGCCAATCCCTACGCGGTGTTGGCGCGGGCGGGATGCTACCTGCTCACGTCCTATGCCGAAGGTTTTCCCAATGCCATGATGGAGGCGATGGCGGTCGGCCTGCCGGTCGTCGCCACCGACTGCCCTTCGGGACCGGCGGAAATCCTGGAGGTCGAGCTGGACGGCGCGCGTTCGGTCATGGGCCATGGCGGCGCTCTCGTGGCGCCCGACGATCATGCCGCCATGGCGCGCTGCATGGCCGAGATGATGGGGCCGCGCCATGCGGAACTGTCCGCCGCGGCCGCCCGCCGCGCCGCCGCCTTCTCGGTGGAAAGCGCGGTCGAGCGGTTCCGGACGGCGCTGATGGAGGCCGCCCCGGCGCCTGCCGCAAGGCAGGCACAGGCGGTGCGGCCATGAAAGTCTGCGTTACCGGCCTGCGCGGCATCCCCGGCGTCATGGGCGGGGTGGAAACCCACTGCGAGGAACTCCTGCCCCGCATCGCCGCCATGGAGCCCGAGATCGAGATCGAGGTCTGCTGCCGCGCGCCCTACGTCGATCCGGCGATCACCAGTTTCCGCCACGTCGCGCTGAAGCCGCTCTATTCCCCCACCGGCCGCATCAGCGAGGCGCTTGTCTCGACGTTCGTGGGCATCGTCCACGCGCGCCTTCACGGCGCCGACGCCGTGCATATCCACGCGGTCGGCCCCGCGCTGCTGGCCCCTTTCGCCCGCCTGCTCGGCCTGCGCGTGCTGCTGACTCACCACGGCGCCGACTACGACCGCGAGAAATGGGGCCGCGGCGCCAAGCTCATGCTCAAGCTGGGCGAGTGGCTGGGCGTGCAGTCGGCCGACCGCGTGGTCTGCGTCTCGCCCTCGCTCGCGGCCCGCATGCGCGAGCGCTACCCGGCGCGGGCCGAGCGCGTGGAGTTCATTCCCAACGGCGTCAGCACGATGCCCCCCTCTCCCCAGAGCGACGAGGACGTGCTGGCCGAACTGGACCTGCGCGCGCAGGACTATGTCCTCTGCGTGGCGCGGCTGGTGCCGGAAAAGGGCATCCACTACCTGGTGGAGGCCTTCCGCCGCAGCGGAGACGGTCTCGGCAGGGACGGTTCTGGCAGGGATGGGCGCATCCTGGTGATCGCCGGGGCGGGCCGCAAGGACGATCGCTATGCGCAGGACCTGCTCGCCATGGCGGAGCCGCGCATCCGCTTCCTGGGCATGGTGCCGCGCCCCCGGCTGGGCGTGCTGCTGCGCAATACCGCGCTTTTCGTGCTGCCCTCCTTCCATGAAGGCCTGCCCATCGCCGCGCTGGAGGCGCTGGCCTGCGGCTGCCCGGTCCTGCTCAGCGACATCCAGCCCAACCTCGACCTCGGCTTGCCCGCCGACCGCTACTTCCCGGTCGGGGATGTCAACGCCCTCGCCGCGCGTCTCGGCGCGGAAGACCGGCCGCAAACCGGCCCGCAGGACGGGGAAAGCACGGGCGATCCCCCGCCCGAGACATTGCCCGAGACATTGCCCGAAACATTGCTCGACTGGGACGAAGTAGCCCGGCGCACGGCCGCCGCCTACCGCAAGCTCAAGACCCGCAAGTGGCTCAGCCATGCCCTTACCCCTGCAAGCTGAGGCTCTCCCGCCGATCCCGGCCCGGACCGGCGCCACGGCCGAAGCGCCCCTAGACCGCGACCGGAGCACGCCATGCTGGCACTGACATCGGGCAGCCCGCCCATCCCGATCTTCCTGCTCCTGCCCACGATGATGCTCTACTGCGTGCTCGTGGTGGTGCTCTGCCTGCAGGTGCGCGCTTCGGCGCGGTTCCTGATCGTGGCTTTCGCGATGCGCCTGGCGATGTCCGCGATGCCGCGCTTCGCCTTTTCCTCCAGCCCGGCGGGACTGAGCTGGAACGCGCTGGCGTCGGTGGTGCTGGTGGGCGTGGGCGCGCTGCTGCTCCTGCGCAGCCGCGCCGTGCCGCTGATCCTGGCGCCGATCGCGCCGCTGCTCATGGTCATCGCCATGAGCGCCGTGCTTAACGGCGAGATCTCCGGCTCGGTCGAGAGCCTGGTGAAATACGCCTATCTCGCGATCATCGCCCTCACCGCCTACGACGCCTTCGTGATCGACGGCGCCGGCAAAGTGCTGCTGCGGCTGCTGTTCACGTTCCTGCTTCCCCTGATGCTCCAGGGCTTCAGCATCGTGCTGGGCATCGCCAAGGCCACCGAAAGCGACGGCTCCACGTCCTACATCGGCGGCTACAACCACGAGGCCAGCTTCTCGATCATCCTCCTGACGGGGCTGCTCACCGCGATCCTCAACCCGCGGCTGCGCGCGCTCTACAAGCTGGGGATCGCCGTCGTCTGCCTGGGCGGGATCCTGGCCGCCAACTACCGCACCGCCATCATCACCGCCGGGCCGCTGATGCTGGGCCTGTTCATCGCCGCGATCGTGGGCGGGGTCCGCCCCAGCCAGAGGCCGATCGCCGGCATCCTGGGCTGGCTGCTGGTGCTCTCGGCCGTGCCGATCGTGCCGATCGTCGCCGGGGACCGCTTCGATGCGGTCAAGACCGTGTGGGACAACCCGGCCATCATCATGAAGGCCCCGGCCGACTTCAGCCGCGCCGATACGCAGGTCCTCTCGGGCCGCCTGCTGCTCTGGAGCCAGTACATCACCGCCTGGGATGCCGGCACGCCGCGCCAGCACATGCTGGGCTTCGGCGCCAATGCCTGGGAAGGCCGCTATCGCTATTATGCCCACAACACCCTGGTCTCCACGCTTTACGAGCTGGGCGTCCTGGGGGTGGCGGCCATGCTGCTGCTCTGGAGCTGGATGGTGTTCCTGGCCGCCACGGCCCGCACACCCGCGCGGTTCACGCTGGTGATGGCGCATCTCGGGTTCTTCCTGCTCAACATGGCGACGATGCCGTTCTGGATGATCGAGGGCCTGCTGTTCTACGGCCTGCTCTGCGGTTTCACGGTTCACGCCAACCTTCAGGGCCGCGCTGCGAAACGGTCCGTCGCAAATCCCGCAGCGCTCCGCCCCGTTTGAGGACATTTCGCCCGCCCCGCCAGTTGTGCTTCAAGTTCGCCTGGGCAAGTAGCCCAAAAGAACTAAGCCATACGGATGAGACTATTCGTCATGGTCCTGTCAATAAAACGCGATCAAGCGCCTAAGTCCTTGGGGAAGCACATGTTTCGAACACTTGGCCTCGTCCTGCCGATGCTGGCGATGGGCCCATCCAACGGGGGTGCGCCCGCCGCGCTCAGCAGCCTGACCGCCTCGCCGCTGGCCATGGCCCAGGCAACCGCCACTACCGCCGCCACCACTTTCACCATGCCGTCCATCGCCGCCCCGCAAGTCAGCAGCGCCGCCTGCAAGGCCGCCTCGACCTTGCGCATGACCGCCACCACGCCCGGAATCTCGAAGCTCTGCGTCGTGGACGGCAACATCCTGGTCAACGGCAAGGACGCCAGCGGCTTCGTGATGCGGGACATCAAGTCCCAACGCTACGGCCCGCTCATGCGCGGCAGCAATGTGCAGGACCTGCAGGTCCAGCGCGTTTCCGACACCGAGGCACGCGCCGACGCCACCCTTGGCCTCGGCCTTGTCAACGTCAGCAACGGTATCGGCAAGGCAAGCTTCCACGACCTCGTCTGGATCGGCGACAAGGCCCATCCGGCCATCAACAGCGACGACGCCTGGGCCGCCATCGCCCTCAAGGGCAAGGACGCGGACGACGTCGGAACCTTTGAAATCAACAACTTCGACTTCCAGAATCTATTCATGAATTCAGGAAGCTATTACCAGAACGTGGACGGCATCTCGACCGAGGGCGGCTATTCCGGCACGATCACCAATGGCCGCGTTATCAACGCCAGCGATGCCTGCCTGGACATCAAGGGCAATGTGCGGGCGGACAACGTCTACCTCTCCGGCTGCCGCCAGGGCATCAAGGCCTGGACCAACCAGAGCCACGGCCTGATCGAACTGGGCACCAACCGCTTCGTCGGTATCATCGGCAAGGGCAGCAAGGGCGTGACCCGCACGATCACCATCGACGTGCTGATCGCCTCGGGAGACCCCAACGTGCCCCTGTTCCGCGCCGAGGACGGCGTGGTCAACCTGCATATCCGCCGCCTGATCGCCAAGCCGGGCCAGGTTCTGAGCGCATCCGGCAACTTTTCCGGCTCCAAGGTAACGATCGACCAGCGGATGGCGATCTGACCGATCGAACAGGCCCGTCGAACCGGCTGGAGCGCCGGTCGGCGGGCTGTTTTCGAAGGCTGGCGGCCCAAGGTCCGCTGGCGCTCCTTGCGCGCATATCCGCCCCAGCGCCCCAGGCCGGGCGGTTCGGCGCGGCGCCGCGCATCCATGCAGGCAGCCCCCCCAGCCACTTGCACAAGCGCGAAAGGCCCGGAGCCCGGCCCGGGCGCCGGCTCCACTCGCACGAGGTAGTGGTGCCTGAGATTTCGAATTACTACCTGTTTCTGATGGATTTCCAATGGCAAAGGCTCGCAGAATAAGTCCGCGAATTTCCTCGATTCTCGAGAGGTAGGCGACTTGCACGTGGCTCCCAACAAGCTGGATCCCTCCGTAGCGCGCAGGGTGGGGTTGACCGACCCCGCCCCAGGCAGCGCTGCTTCCGCCTCCGGGTCTGGCCCCGACGGGGGCAAGCTCATCGACCTGTCCTGGCTGGCGACGCTGGCCTGGCGGCACAAGTGGGCCATGCTCATCGCCATTCTCGCGGTGCTGGCGGCCACGGCCACGGCCTATCTCTTCGCGGTCAAGAAATACGACGCCAGCGTCGTGCTGGCGCTGGACCGGGGCGACCAGCAACTGGTCCGCACGGCGCAGACCAACAAGGATACCATCGTCGATTCCCCGGCGGTGGACACCGAAGTGCAGGTTCTGCTCTCGCCCGAAGTGGCGGCGGCCGCCGTGCACAACGCGCGGCTCAACACCAATCCCGCGTTCCTGGCCGCCTCGGCGCCGAACGCCCCCGGCCCCCTGACCGAGGCCGCCGCCGCCAATATCCTGCGCTCCAACCTCACGGTCGGCCGCCAGGGGCTGTCCTACGCGATCAACCTCGGCTACCGCTCGCGCGATCCCAAGGTCTCCGCGATGGTCGCCAACACCGTGGCCGACGCTTACGTCAGCGGCCAGGTGCAAGGCGAGCAGAGCGCGCGCAGCCAGGACATCAACATGCTGCGCAGCCGGCTCGACCAGCTGCGCGGAGACGTGATCAAGGCCGAGGCCGCCGTCGCCTCCTACCGCGCCAGCGCCGATCTCGTGGCCGTCAGCAACGACAGCACGATCGCGCAGCAGGAGCTTTCCACGCTCAACACCGAACTGGCCTCGGCCAAGGCCGAACTCGCCGCTTCCCAGGGCCGCGCCAGGGCCAATGCGGGCGAGAACGGCACCGCCGTCAACAACAGCCCGGTGATCCGCGACTTGCGCACCGAAGTCTCGACGCTGGAGGTCAAGCTGGCCGAGCAGTCCTCCACGCTCGGGCCGAACCACCCCGATCGCGTCAGGACCGAAGCCCAGCTCGCCACTGCCCGCCAGGCGCTGCGCCGCGAAGTGGCCCGCGCCGCCTCGGGCGTCAGCTCCGACGTGGGCGTGGACAGCCAGCGCGTGGGCGCCCTGCAATCCGCCATCGGCGGCGCCAAGGGCCGCCTGCTCGCGGGCAACAACGCCTCCGTACGCCTCAACGAACTGGAGCGCGTGGCCGAAAGTTCGCGCCAGCTCTACCAGACCTTCCTTGACCGCTACCGCGTGGAACTGGCCACGCGCGGCACCGAAAAGAGCAAGGCGCAAGTCATCGCCCGCGCCCAGGTGCCCACCAAGCCCTCCTCGCCCGACCTGCTGGTCTACATGCTGGGCGGCGGCATTGCCGGCGTGATCGCCGCGGTCCTGCTGGCGCTGGCCCTGGAATGGCGCGAACGCGGCATCCGCACCCGCGCCGAAGCCGAAGAGCTGACCGGCTACGAAGTGGTCAGCAGCCTGCCCGACATCGCCACCATGGACGAACCCGACTTCCGCAAGGACGACGCCCTGGGCGTGCCGGACTTCCTGGTGAGCCACCGGGATTCGCCCTTCGCGGAATCGGTGCGCGCGATCTGGACGGCACTGAAGATCGGGCACAAGGGGCAGGTCGCCCGCTCGGTGGGGGTCACCTCGTCGATCCCCGGAGAGGGCAAGACCAGCACCGCCATCGCCCTGGCCCGCTCCGCCGCCATGGCCGGTCGCCGCACCCTGCTGATCGACTGCGACGTGCGGCGCATGGGCACCACCATCGCGCTGGGCCTGCGCGGCCGCCCCGGCCTGGCCGAAGTGCTGACCGGCGAGGCGCGGGTGGAAGACGTGCTGGTGCTGGACGAACCCTCGGGCGCGCATGTCCTCCCGCTGAATTCCACGGCCGAAACGCCGCTGGACATCATCCACTCGGACGCCACCGCCACCCTGTTCGACCGGTTCCGCCAGGAATACGACCTTGTCGTGCTGGACATCGCGCCGGTCATCCCGGTGGCCGAGGCCCGCGCGCTGGCGGCCATGGCGGACGTCACCCTGATGATCCTGCGCTGGCGCTCCACCCAGCGCAACGTGCTGAAAACCGCCCTGCGCGAACTCGACCGCGCCGGCGCCAATATCTACGGCCTGCTGCTCACCCAGGTGGACACGCGCTCCTCGGCCGTGCTGGGCGAGGAAATGGCCTATTATCAATACTATTACGCGCGCGGCACCAGCTGAGCAGGCCCGGAATGCCCGTCGTCCCTGCCGGATCAGGCCGACCGGATCGGGGGCGACGGGGCCGCATTGACCCTTTGGTCAGCGGCCCGTCTAATCGGCGGCCCTTTCAATCAGCTGGGCGTTCGGCCTCGTAGCCGAAGAATGCCAGCAGGTCCGGCGCTTCGGCCACCGTTTCGGCCACGATCCGCCGCTCCCCGGTCGACAGCATGAGGACCTGCGACGAAGCGCTGCGATGCTCTTCGGCCGCCGCTGATGCGGGCGGGCCGACTTCCAGCCCGAAAGCCGACAGGATCGCATCGGGATCGCGGCGGAAGCGTTCATAAGTGACAAGCGGATAGCCGTGCCGCTCGATCGCGGTGCGCAGCAGGCCGCTTCTCCAGATCCACGTCCGTGCCAGGTCGCGCACCACGCGGTCGCGCGGGACGCCGCGATAGGCGGGCAGGGCATAGCGCTTGAGCTGGGCATCTATATTGGTCAGCGGCGCGCGGTTGCACACGGCGACGCGGTAGTCGCTGAAATGACCGAACAGCGTTTCGTAGCGGACGAGGTTGGGCGGGCTCTTCTCCAGGAAGAACGCCCGGCCGCGGCTCCGCTCGGCTTCGGCGATGCGTGCGTTCCAGGCCCCGAGCACCGCTTCGTAGTCCACGAACTTGCGGTCGAGCCACTGGTCCGCGTCCATCAGCCCGCGCACCAGGCGCTGCCCTTCGAAGCTGGAGTGAAGCCCGCCGACATCGGCACGATCGGCCACATGGCGCGCGATCGCGGTCGTGCCCGCGCCCGGCGGCGTCAGCAGGAACAGGAAGGGGTGGTGGATCCGGTCGGTGCGGCGCCGGGGCCAATAGGGTCCGGGATCGTCCGGCCGCGCCTGCAGGCCCAGGGGTTTCAGCAGGCGGTCGACCGCCGTCTTCACAGAGTCGTCCCGCCCATGCCCCGGTTCCTCGCCTGTCCGCACCGGGATCAGGATAGCCGCTCGGCCTGGCCGGGGCGCGGCTATTGCGAGTGGCTTGCTACCTCTTTTGCGCCCGAAGCGTGCGGAATCAGCAGATCTCGAAGCCGGTGATGCGCAGCAGGGTCTCGGTGATCGGCTGCGCGGTCAGGCGCAGGCGGTGGCGGGATGGGCGGTCGTGGGATGGGCGGGCGCGGGATGGGCGGGCGTGGGATGGGGCGGGCTGGGCGAGCCGGGACGCCAGCGCTTCCGCCTCGCCGGCCGGCAGCACGATGTCCACTTCGATACGGTCCGCATAGACGCGGCCCTGTCCCAGCACGCCTTCCAGAAAGGCCGTGCCTGCGGGATTCACGCAAAGCGCGACTTCGGCGCCCTCGTGGCCCCAGGTGGGCAGGACATCGTCTTCCTCCACCGTTCCGGCCAGATCGAGACCCAGCAGACCGGCGGGGCCCGCGGCGCGCACCGAGAGGCTGCCGACGGCCACCGTCAGCGCCGGAACGGCCGGCTTGCCGCCGGCCCATGCTTTCGCGCCGCCGCGTTCGATCATCCGGCCAGGTCCATGTCGCTGCTTCGCTGCCCCATTCGCGCGTCCGGGCATCGCGCACCCGGACAGCGGCAGCCTACATAGCAATGCCTAACGAATTGAGAAGCCAAGGATCGAAAAGTCCGAAAGCGCCGTCTGGGGCGAAAGCTCAGGATTGCGGCAGGGCCACCGCGGTATCGGGCGCATCGCGCAGCCGCAGGTAGAGCTTTCCGGCCACGGGACGCGGCACGGGCAGGCTGGAGCCGGTGAAGCCGGTGGGCACTGCCGCGGGCTGGGCGAAAGTGGGCTCCGCCGAGACGGAGCCGATCAGGAACAGGTCCCGCCCGGTGAGGGTACAGGGCGTTCCCGCCGCTGCTCCGGTCCCTGCCCCGGTCCCTGCCCCGCCCTCCTGTTTCGCGCCGTCCTTGTCGCAGGCGAGGTTCTCGATCCGGGGCAGCCGGGCCAGCGTGGTCAGCGGCGTCCAGTCCCCCGTGGTCTCACCCCCGGCCAGACGGAAGCGCAGCGGGCCGAAGGCGCCGGCAGGCAGGTCGGCGGCCTTGAGCCGGGCGACGAGCACCTGGCGGCTCTCCAGCGTCAGCCCCTTGCCGGCCGAAAGACGAGCGACCGCGGGCCCGTCCGCCGTGGCGATCTCGATCGTGTCGCGCGTGCCGAAACCGGCGCCCGGCGCGGCCTTTACCGAGAAGACCAGTTCGCCGTTGTCGGGCAGAAGTTCGCCCGCGCCCAGTTCCAGCGCCCTGGCGCCCGGCGCGACCGGGCCGGGATAGATCGTGCGGCCCAGCAGCTCCACTTGCGGGCGGGGGGCACTCACGCGCACGGGCAGGGTCAGGCTGCGCCCGTCCGCCAGGCGCACCACGGCCTTTGCCGAAGCGCCTTGCTCAAGCGCGGGGGTGGTCTTCGCCGCACCGTTCTGGCCCGGCGTGTTCTGGCCCGGAGTGCCGGGCGCCGAATTGACTTGGGCCGAATTGACCTGGGCCGGATCGGCTTTCACCGAGAGTCGCAGGCGATCGACCGCATCCTCGCGGGTAAGGCCGTCCGGGCGGTATTCGACATCATTCAGCGTCAGCGACTGGACCTGGTCCAGCCGCTGGCCGGTGAGCACGCCCTGCCGGTCTCCGGCGTGAAACTCGAACCCGTCGACCCGGCTCGCTTCGGCGCGGGCGCGCAACGTGACGGTTTCCGGGCCCTTCGCGCCCTGATAGCGCACTTCCACGCGCATCTCGCCGGGGTTGACTGCGGCCAGCGGCACGGTGAACGTCAGCCGCTGGCCGTCCTGCACTTTCCATTCCAGCGACCGGGGGGCGCCGCTGCCCTGCCTCAGCAGCACTTCCTCCACGCAGGAGGGCGCCGCGCCTTCCAGCGTGACGGCATTGTCGCGGCCGACCACCAGTCCGTCAGCGTCGCCCACCACTTTCCAGGCGGCGCCGTCGGGCCGCTGCAGCAGGAAGTCCGGCCCGCCGAACGGCGCGAAGCCCCACATGCCGTGAAGCTGGGCGCGCAGCGAGCCGGTGAAGGCGCTGGGCAGTTCGTCCGGCCCGATCATGTAGCCGCCCCGGTCCGCGCGCGGCACCACCGCCACGTCCATCGTCTGGCCGGAACCGTTAGTGAGCTTGACCTTCATGTCGTGCGCGAAGGCCGTGGAATAGACCAGGGGCGCGCCCTCCACTGGCAGCACGGCGCCGGGCCGGGCGATGCAGACCGGCCCCTTGGCGATGCTGCGCAGCTGCGGGGGAATGTCCGCCTCCACCGCGGGCAGCGCCGTGACCATGACCGACTTCGGCTTCTGGAACGAGGGCGCCGCATTGAGCAGCAGCGACATCGTGGCGTCCTTGCGCAGCGAAAGCGTGGGCAAGTAGTTGAACTGGGGGTTGTTGAAGGCGCCGAAGATGCGCGCGATGTCCCGCGCCACACCGATATAGGCGCTGTAATAGCCGCCGCCCGCCTCGGGCGTGGCGCTGAGCTGCAGGGCCAGATCGGTGGGGGTGCCCGTCAGCGTATCGGCCAGCGAACTGGAGTGCACGTCGTTCAGCACCAGCGCCTCGCGGTTCTCCAGCAGGCAGGAAGCCTGCATCTCCACGACTTTGGACAGGCACTCGTCATTGAGCTTGATGGACAGGCTGCGCGCCAGCACGGGGGCCACGGTGCGCAAGTATTCCGGCCCAGTATTGTCCTGCGCCTGGATGGCGGCCATGAAGGTGGCCAGGCGCGAATGGTCGAGCGAGGCCTGGTTCAGATCCTGGCTGGCGCGCACGAATTCGCCCGGCTTGCCGCGTACTGCGTCCAGCAGCACGCCTTCCGCCCCGCCGGTATCCGCCACCATCAGCAGCACCGCCTGCCGCGCGCCCTTGGGCACGGTGAGCGAGAGCGCCTTGTCCTTGTCCTTGGACTTCCAGGTGCTGGCGGTGGTGACCCAGTCCTTCGGCGGGGGATTGGTGGACCCGCGCAGGAAGGCGGACGTCAGCAGGAACTTCTGGCCCTGGTCGCCCGGCAGGTCGGCGCGGATCGAAAGCTTGTCCCCCTCGGCCAGGCTGGGCACTTGCGCGATCGGCAGGGTCTGCTGGCCGCGCGTCACCTCGATCCGCAAGTCCGGGCCGCTCAGCTCGAAGGGAGCGGGATCGGCCAGGGCCGGCGCCGCCGCCACGGCAGCAAGCGCCGAGGCGGCGAGGAACAGGGGCGCTCCGGCGCGCGGGAACCGCGAATCATCGTCCTTCATGCTGATCGGCAAAGCGCGTCCATCCTGTCGGTTGCCTGACTATCGGTCCCGAGGCGCAAATTTATTCACCTCGCCCCTATTCACATCGCTGGACGCCTTGCCAAGAGCACGGCGCCGGTTTGCCGGACGGATCGACCCTGCCGTGCGGTTCGCGGCGGGGGGCGGGGCGGTATGCTGCGCCTTCCCTAGAACAGCGTCCACAAGGGATTGGCCGGGTCGGCCAGCAGCTTGACGGTCAGCGCGAAGGACATGACCACCAGCAACGGCCGCACCCCGCGCCCGCCGAAGCGGATCGCCAGCCAGGCGCCGGTCTGGTTGCCGGCAATGTTGGCCGCCGCCATGGAGAGGCCCAGAACCCACAGCACTTTGCCACCGGCCACCATCGCCAGCAGCGCGGCCACATTGGTCGCCAGATTGATGAACTTGGTATTGGCAATGGCCCGCACCAGGCCCAGCCCGCCCAGCGCCACCAGCGCCGTGGTCAGGAAGGAGCCGGTGCCCGGACCGAAGAAACCGTCGTAGAAACCGATGCCGGTGCAGACGGCGGTCAGCCCCGCGCCGCCGAGGCGGGCATGGCGGTCCACTTCGCTCATCGGCGGTGCGAGCAGGAAATAGAGACCCATCGCGATCAGCAGCAGCGGCACGAAAGCGGTGAGGAAGCCGGGATCTACATGCTGGACGGCCGTGGCGCCCAGCACCGATCCGGCGAAGGCCCCGGCCGCCGGCACGGCGAAAGCGCGCAGATCCACTCGGCCTGCGCGCAGGAAGGCGACCACGGCAGAGGCCGTGCCGATCGTGCTCTGCAGCTTGTTGGTGGCCAGCGCGGCGATCGGCGGCACGCCCGCCATCAGCAGCGCCGGGATCGTCAGCAGTCCCCCGCCCCCGGCCAGGGCATCGACCGTGCCCGCCACGAACGCGATGGCGACCAGGAACGAGATGGCTTCGAGGGTCAGATGCATGGAGGGGTCCTGAAAGTACGGTCACGGCCGCTGCTCTTCCGCCCTCCCTGCCCGCGGGGCAGCGCCGCGGGGCGGGGGAAGCGGGAAGGATCGGCGCAGGGCTTTCGAGGGCGCGGGCCGTCAGCGCTGCTTTTTGGTGATGGCGGCGGTAAAGTCCGGGTCCTTCTTCGCCACCCAGTCCACGAACTTGCGCACGTTGGGATTGAGCAGCAGGCCCTCCACATCCATGCCGTGGCGCTGGAGTTCGGAATTGCTGAAATTGGCGATCAGCGTCTGCTGGCAGATCGGGTGCATCGGCACGACATCGCGCCCGCCCCTGCTCTTGGGAACGGGGTGATGCCAGACGATGGTCTTGCCCGTCGGCCGCCCGCAGAGCCAGCACGGCACCGGCGGAGGGGCCTCTTCCTCTTCGGTGGGATCTTCCCAGGGGCCGTGTTTGGGATGCTTGCGGGCCATGTCTCTGCCTGATCTGCCTGAAAGGAATTGCCTGAAATCGGCCTGCCCCTACCGCGCCCCGGCTGACATTGCCACTGCGACGTCCTATCGCCGGCCCATGGGCAGGAAAAAGCGATACCTCACCGCGCGGATGCCGGACGGCTACGTGAAGACGATCGGGCCGACCGCCGACCCCTTCACGCATTACTGGCGCATTGTCGCCACGCTGGAAAACGGCAAGACCGAGGTGTTCTGGGGGCATACCCGCTCGCTGGCGGAAGCGAAGAAAAGGCGCGCCGCCACGCAGGACGCGGTGCGGATGCGGGGCTGGAAGGGCTTCGTCTTCGAGATCGCCGAACTGGAGGAAAGCGCCGAGCCGCCTGGCGCCTGAGCGCCTCTTCGCCGGCCACACCGCCATGTTTCCCGAGGGAAACGGCTGAAACCCGCGGGGAACGCGGCTTTTTCCGCGCCGATTCTGCGAAACGCGCCTTGACGCCGCAAGCGATTCCAAGCGCGCGGGAGAGGTCGCATTTTCCGAGCCATCAGGTGATTCCACCCGACTGGAAAATGCTCTAGGCATGGGTCCGATGTCCAGAATCTCCCTGCTGCTTGCCGCCCTGTGCGCCACAGTTCCCGCCAGCTTCATCTCCGCAGAGGCCGCCCCCGTGACCGAGAAGACCGCCCCCCGGGCCGCCGACACCCCTGCCAGTCCGGCCCCTCGTCCGAACATCGCTGCAGGCGCGCTCGATTTCCAGCGCGTCTTCGCCAGCCCCTCGCTCGATGGGCCGCAGCCGCGCGAAGTGAAGATCTCGCCGGACGGGCGCTATCTGACGCTGCTGCGCAATCGCACCGAGGACCGTCAGCGCTACGACCTCTGGGGCTACGAGCGCGAGAGCGGCGAATGGCGCATGCTGGTGGATTCGCTCAAGCTCGGCTCCAGCCGCCCGCTGTCCGAAGCCGAAAAGATGCAGCGCGAACGCAAGCGCGTGGGCGATCTCAAGGGCATCGTCGCTTACGACTGGAGCGACGACGGCCGCTCGATCATCGTCCCGCTGGACGGCGATCTCTATCTGGCCGGGCTGGACGGCTCGGTGCGCCGCCTGACCGATTCGCCGGAGGACGAGCTGAATTCGGCGCTCAGCCCCGGCGGCAAGTATCTGTCCTTCGTGCGCGAACAGCGGCTCTGGGTGGGCTCGCTCGAACAGGGCGCGCAGAAGCCGATCACCCCCGAAGAAAGCGCCAAGACCGTGCACTGGGGCGAGGCGGAGTTCGTGGCACAGGAAGAGATGGACCGCATGGCGGGCTATTGGTGGTCGCCCGACGAAAGCCGCATCGCCGTGGAGCGCTATGACGAGGCCCCGGTCAAGGTCGTCACCCGCGCCGCGATCGGCGCGGAGGGCACGCGCACTTACGAGCAGCGCTATCCGGCCGCGGGCACGCCGAACGTGCTGGTCTCCCTCTTCGTGATGAAGCCCGACGGCAGCGGCAAGGTCCAGGTCGACCTCGGCGCCGATAGCGACATCTACGTGGCGCGGGTGAACTGGGCGCGCGATGGCAAGACGCTCTACGTCCAGCGGCAGGACCGTGCGCAGACGAAGATCGACATGCTGGCGGTCGATCCGGCCACCGGCAGGAGCAGCGTGCTCTTCACCGAAAAGGCCTCTCCGGAGGCCTGGATCAACTTGTCCGGCAACTACCGCTTCCTCAAGGACGGCAGCCTGATCTGGTGGTCCGAACGCGACGGTTTCGGCCATCTCTACCACTTCGCGAACGGCAAGTGGCAGCAGCTGACCTCGGGCCGGTGGACGGTGACCAAGCTCGTCTCGGTGGACGAGGCGCGCGGGCGCGTGCTGTTCACCGGCACGAAGGACGATGTGCTGTCCCCGCAGCTTTACGCCATCGACCTGACCAGGCCCGGCACGCCCCAGCGCCTGACCGAGGAAGGCTGGTTCAATGCCGCCGTGGCGAACAAGGACGGCCGCACGCTGGTCGTCACCCGCTCCTCGCCCACGCAGCCCTCGCAAAGCTATGTCGCCGATGCCGAGGGCAAGCGCCTCGCCTGGGTGGAAGAGAACCGCCTCGACGGCGCGCATCCTTATGCGCCCTATCTGGCCGGCCACCGCACGCCCACCTTCGGCACGATCAAGGCCGAGGATGGCAGCGACCTGCACTGGCTGATGATCACGCCCAAGATGGAGCCCGGCAAGCGCTACCCGGTGTTCTTCGAACACTACGGCGGCCCGCATAGCCAGCAAGTGGCGCGCCAGTGGCTGGGCGCCCTGCCGCAGGCCATCGTCGACAAGGGCTATATCTACTTCCGCCTCGACAACCGCGGCAGCCCGAACCGCGGCGTGAAGTTCGAAAGCCAGATCCGCCACAAGCTGGGCACCGTCGAAGTGGCGGACCAGCGCGCCGGGGCCGAGTACCTCAAGACGCTGGACTTCGTCGATCCGAAGAAGATCGCGACTTATGGCTGGTCCTATGGCGGCTACATGACGCTGAAGATGCTCCAGGCCGATCACGGCCTTTATGCGGCAGGCATCTCGGGCGCGCCGGTGACCAAGTGGGAGCTTTACGACACCCATTACACCGAACGCTACATGGGCGACCCGCGCAAGCAGCCGGAAGCCTATACCGCCTCCGACGCCATCGAGAACGCCGCGAAGATCAGCGATCCTCTGCTGCTGATCCACGGCATGTCGGACGACAACGTGGTGTTCGAGAACAGCACCGTGCTGATCTCGAAGCTCCAGGCCCAGGCCGTTCCGTTCGAGATGATGCTCTATCCCGGCTATACCCACGCAGTGAAGGGGCCGATGATCAGCAAGCACGTCTGGGAGACGATCTTCGCCTTCCTCACCCGCCACGGCGTCACCCCGCCGGAGTGACCGCCACGAGAGCGAGCAGGCAATTTTCGAAGCGCCGGGCCGAAAGGTCCGGCGCTTTTCAGTTTCATCGAACGATTGGCGGGGTTTTATCCAGCTTCACCGAAAGGGCGATTCTGGCGACAAAGGCTCCACCAACGCTTTCCCGTCCGCCCCGATCGCATCCGGGGCGGCGCATTCGATAACACCTGTCCCGATGGAGCCCCCTGCCATGACTTCGCCCACAACCGGCCCGACCATCACCGCCAAGACGTCCCTCCCGCGCCTGCTGCTGCTGCTGTCCGCAACGACCGGCCTTGTCGATGCCGCTTCGGTGCTCGGGCTTGGCAAAGTGTTCACTGCCAACATGACCGGCAACGTGGTGTTCCTGGGCTTTGCGGCCGCGGGTACGCCGGGCTTCAAGGTCGTGCCGGCGGTGCTGGCGCTGCTGGCCTTCATGGTCGGCGCCTGGGGAGCGGGACGCCTGGCGCGGGCCCATACCGACCTGCCGCTGCGCCGCTGGCTGATCCGCGCGGCCGTGGTGGAAGCCGGCTTGCTGTGGGTCGCCGCGGCGATTTCCACCCGGATCGACGTAGCCGCACAGGCACCGGAGATCGCCGTGCTTTCGGTCATCGCCCTCACCGGTTTCGCGATGGGGCTGCGCAATGCCACGGTGCGCGCACTGAAAGTGCCGGACCTGACGACCACCGTGCTCACCCTGACGATCACCGGCATCGCCGCCGACATGGCAGGGCGCGTCTCCCCCAACTTCGCGCGCCGCCTTGCCGCCGTGCTCTCGATCTTCCTCGGCGCGGCCCTGGGTGCGGCCCTGCTGCTCCGCGTCGGCCTGGCCGTGCCGCTGGCACTCGCCGGAGCGGTGGTGCTGGGCGCCACCCTGCTTTTCGCCCGCGACCCCGGCTCCGCCCAACCGCACCGGCCGTAACGGGGCACCGCCGGTAGCATCGCATGGGGATTTTTCCGGTGCTCGGAACCTCGCGGCCTCCCGAGCACTACCTACGACATACCTTCGTTTCGTGAGCGCTGGACTTCTTTTCCGGCGCTGGCGAACATGAGGCGTGCCCACGCGGGTAGCGGAAGGAGAGACGATGAAGGAACAGTCGAGCCGTGCGGACGTGCGCCCCGCCCTCTCTCCCGGGGATATGGCCGACAGATTCCAGCGAACCCGCCATCTCAGCCGCGATCTGTTGCAGGGGCTGAACGAGGCCGACGCTGCCGTCCAGTCCATGCCCGACGCCTCGCCCGCCAAGTGGCATCTCGCGCATACGACCTGGTTCTTCGAGACTTTCCTCCTGCGCGACCATGTGCCCGGCTATCGCCTTCACGATCCGCGCTGGCCCTTCCTGTTCAACAGCTATTACGAAGCCGAAGGCGCCCGTCTTGCCCGGCCCGAGCGCGGCCTGCTGACGCGGCCCACGCTGGCCGACGTGCTGGACTATCGCGCCCATGTGGAAGCCGCCATGCTGGAGGCCATGCCCCTCCTGCTGGAACGCCACGGCGAGTTGGTGGAACTGGGCATCCAGCACGAGCAGCAACACCAGGAACTGCTGCTAACCGACATCAAGCACCTGTTTTCGCGCAATCCGCTCGGACCCGCTTATGCGGCTCCCTCCACGCCGGCCTCCACGCCGCCCGCCACGCCGGCCCGCAGCGCCCCGCTGCGCTGGATCGAAGGGCCGGAGGGGCTGGCGGAGATCGGGGCCGGCCCGGACGAGCGCTTCGCGTTCGACAACGAACTGCCCCGCCACCCCGCCTGGCTCGCCCCCCATGCCCTGGCCAACCGCCCGGTGACCAATGGCGAGTGGATCGAGTTCATCGCCGACCAGGGCTACGGCACGGCCGCGCTCTGGCTGTCGGATGGCTGGGACTGGGTGCGCGGCGCCGCAGGGGGCCTCGAAACCGTCTCAGCGCCGCTCTACTGGCGCGGCGGCGGACGGCAGTGGGAACAGTTCACGCTGGCGGGCTGGCAGGACGTCGATCCCGAAGCCCCGGTGACGCATATCTCCTTCTACGAAGCCGATGCTTTCGCGACATGGGCCGGCGCCCGCCTGCCCACCGAGCACGAATGGGAAGCCGCCGCGCGTGGGCGCGATCCTCTTGGCGGCCTGCAACTGGACCGGGCGGGGCCTGCAGCGCCCCGTGCGGAAGAGGAAGTGGACGGTTTCGCCTCGCTCTACGGCAATGTCTGGGAATGGACCGGTTCGGCCTATCGCCCCTGGCCCGGCTATCGTCCGGCGGCGGGCGCCGTGGGCGAATACAACGGCAAGTTCATGTCCAGCCAGTTCGTGCTGCGCGGCGGCAGCTGCGCCACCCCGCGCGGCCATGTCCGTCCTTCCTACCGCAACTTCTTCCACCCCCACCAGCGCTGGCAGTTCACCGGACTTCGCCTCGCAAGGAGCCTCTGACATGTATTTCACGGCCCCCAGGAACGACGAGAATCCGACTGTCCGTCCCCTTGCCAGAGCGCCCGAGGCAGACCCCGCCTTCCGCGCCGACGTGCTGCGCGGTCTTGCGCAAACGCAAAAAGCGGTGCCCGCGCGCTGGTTCTACGACATGCGCGGATCGCAACTGTTCGAAGCGATCACCCAGGTCCCCGAATACTACCCCACCCGCACCGAAACCGCGCTGCTCCAGGCCCATTGCCCCGCCGTGTCGGAGCGCATCGGCAGCGATGCCACGGTGGTGGAATTCGGATCGGGCAGCTCGATCAAGACGCGCATCCTGCTGAAATCCATGCCGCGTGCGACATATGTGCCGATCGACATCTGCGGCGAATTCCTGGACGAGGCCTGCGCCGCGCTCCAGGGCCTGTTCCCCGCCCTGCGCATCGTGCCGGTGGAAGCGAACTTCATGAACCCCGTCCACCTGCCGCTGCGGCAGGATGGCGAGGCGCGCAGCATGCTGGGCTTCTTCCCCGGATCGACCATCGGCAATCTCACCCCGGAAGCCGCCGTGGACCTGCTGCGCTCCATGCGCGAGACGCTGGGCACGAATGCCCACCTGCTGATCGGCATCGACCGGGTGAAGGACCCGCAGCGGCTCACCGCCGCCTATGACGATGCGCAGGGGGTGACGGCCCTGTTCAACCTCAACTTGCTCCAGCGCATCAACCGCGAGCTGGGCGGCTCGATCCCGGTCGGGGAATTCCGCCATGTCTCGCGCTGGAATCCGCTGGCCAGCCGTGTCGAGATGCATCTGGAAGCCCGCCGCGCGATCCGCTTCGAGGTGGACGGCCAGCCCTTCCGCATGGAAGGCGGCGAAACCATCCACACCGAGAATTGCCACAAGTACCGCCCCGGGGAAATGCGCGTACTGCTGGCCGCCAGCGGTTGGCGCGAACTGGAGCACTGGACCGACCCGCAAGGCGATTTCTCGCTGATCCTGGCCAAGGCCGACGGAGCCCGTCAGGAACCCTGACGGCCATCATGCAGGACGGCGTGCGCGGTGGTTCCGCGCACGTCCGTCGCTCCTGCGACCCCTTGCGCAGTCCTGATCCCTCTCAGCCCCGCCGCGCGCCGCGCGCCGCCGTCGGCACCGGGTGGAAGCGCATGCGGAACACGGTGCCGCGCGGGCGGTTTTCGGCGGCCTCCAGATTGCCGCCGGTCCGCGCCATGAGTTCGCTGGCGATGGCCAGCCCCAGCCCCGACCCGCTCTTGAAGTCGCGCCGCGCCGAGGAGAAGCGCGCGAAGAGTTCGTCACCGGCGGCGACGGGCGGCAGGCCCGGTCCGTCATCGGCCACGCGGATTTCGGCGGCGGGGTCCACGGTCACCACCACATGCGTTCCGGCCGGCGTGTGCTTCATGGCGTTTTCCAGCAGGGAATCGAGCGCACGCGCGGCCAGGTGGTGCGCGGCGAAGACGGGCACGCTTTCGGCGCCGACGATCTCGATCTCCTGCCCGCGGGCGATGAACAGCGGCGCAATTCCCGCCACGCGTTCTTCCGCCAAAACGCGCAGATCCGTCACTTCGCCGGGGTCGCAGGCCATGGCGTCCACTTCCGCCAGCAGCAGCAGCCGCTCCACCATGGCCTCCAGCGCGTCGATCTGCCGTTGCAGCCGGGGCACCGCCTCGGGCGCTCCGTCCTGCTCCACCAACAAGCGCAGGATCGCCAGCGGGGTGCGCAGTTCATGGGCCGCATCCGCCGCGAAATCGCGTTCGATGCGGTAGGCTTCCTCGACCCTGTCGAGCGCGGCATTGATCGCCTGGAGCAGCGGCACGACTTCCTCGGGCATGCCCGCCGTGTCCACCCGCTGCTGGAGCTGATAGGGCGAGACTTGCCCCACTTGCCGCGAAGCCCGCTTGAGCGGCGCCAGCGACTGACGCACGATATAGGCGTCCACCGCCAGCAGCCCCACCAGGAACACCGCCAGCAGCACCCCGCCCACCACCGCGATATCGGCGCGCAGGTCGTCGAAGATCACGTCCGGATGGTCGAGGTTCTGCACGATCACCAGCCAGCTGCCCCGCTCGCCCATCAGCGGCATGGAGACGCCGGAATAGATCCGCGGCCCGCGCACCCGCTTGAAATAGGCGGCGCCCGCCCGCATCGGCACTGACAGCGAAGGGTCAGAGCGCAAGTTTTCGATGGCGACGGGCCGTCCCTCGTCCTCGATCCAGAAACTGAAGCTGGAGCCGCCGCCGCGCAGGGCCGAGGCGGTTTCCTCCGAGATCGTCCAGCCGCCCCCCTGCCGGTGGAGCCCGTGCTGCATCTTCTGGGCATATTCGTCCAGGATCTGGCGTTGCAGCCGGTCCCCCGTACTGTCGATCAGCAGCATCGCGCCCCAGGCCGCCAGGACCGCCGTGACCAGCGTGGCCGCGGCATGGAGCAACAGGATGCGGCGCAGGATCGAATGGGTGGGCATCAGGGCGCCGGATCGGGGGCCGGATGGGTGGCCGGATCCGGGGACGAGACTTCAGGTGCCGCTTCCGGCAGCCCCACAGGCAACGCTTCCGGCGCGGCGCGCAGCAGGTAGCCCAGGCCGCGCACCGTCACGATCTCCACCCCCGCCTCCAGCGCCGTCAGCCGCTTGCGCAGCCGGTGCACGCTGACTTCGGCGGCATTGGAGGAGAATTCCTCGCCAAGGCCGAAGAACACGGATTCGATCTGGGTCTTGCGCACCACCTTGTCTCGCTGGCGCATCAGCAGGTCGAGCAACTGGACCTCGCGCGGGGCCAGGACGATGCTGGAAACCTCTCCGTTCCGCCCCACCCGCACCGTCTGCGAGGCCACGTCGTAGCGCAAGCGGCCGCAGGCGATCTCGCTGCCGTTCTCGCCCATGGAGCGGCGCAGCAGCGCGGCCACGCGGGCGATCAGTTCCTCCGCGGCAAAGGGCTTGGGCAGGTAATCGTCGGCCCCGGCATTGAGCCCGGCCACCCGGTCGGCAATGGCCGAACGCGCGGTCAGCACCAGCACCGGCAGGTAATGGCCGGCAGCCCGCAGCGAGCGGAGCAGGGCGATGCCGTCCTGGTCGGGCAGCCCAAGGTCGAGAAGCAGCGCGGCGTGGTTGCCCGCCTCCACCAGGATGCGCGCCTCTTCCGCGGTGGCGACGATATCGTTGCCGAAGCCCCCGTCGCGAAGGTGCATGCCGATCAGCTCGGCCAGCTCGGCATTATCCTCGACGATCAGCAGCCGCATGGCGCGCCTTCGGGGAGCCGCGGGGCGGGAGTGATCGGAGTGCCAGTCATCCCCCCATCTATCGCGGGGATGGAACCAGCGCGCAACAGACATGCGCCCCTTCGCACATCCTCCCACGCACCGGCAGGCTGTAAGGTTGCGGTAAGCCAAGGCGGAATAGCGCGGCGCCGAGCGGCGGGCGGAACGGACCGCGCCGCAAATCGAAACCAGGACATGAAGCCGCAAGTCGAAATCGCGCCCGAAGAACGCCCGTCCCTGCCACGCCCCCTTCCCCCCCGCGCGCCCGCTTCCAGCCGGCGCCCGCGCGTCGCGCTCTTTTCGGGAAACTACAACTACGTCCGCGACGGCGCGAACCAGGCGCTCAACCGGCTGGTCGGCTATCTGGAGCGGCGCGGCTGCACCGTGCGCGTCTATTCGCCGACGGCGCCCGCCCCCGCCTTCGCGCCCGAAGGAACGCTGATATCGGTCCCTTCGGTGAGGATCCCGGGGCGCGGCGACTATCGGCTGGGGCTGGGCCTGCCGCGCCGCATCCGCGCCAATCTGGCCGAGTTCGCGCCGGAGATCGTCCACGTCTCCGCGCCCGACTGGACCGGCACCGCCGCCCAGCGCCTGGCGCGGCAGGCCGGCATCCCGGTCGTCTCCAGCCTGCACACCCGCTTCGAGACTTATGCCGCCTTCTACGGCGCGGGCCTCGTGCGCCCGGCGATGGAGCGGCACCTCGCGCGCTTCTACCGCAATTCGGATCGCATCCTGGTGCCCACCCCCGCCATCGCCGCGGAATTTGCCGAGGCCGGACTAGCCGGTCGCACGCGGCTCTGGGGGCGCGGGGTGGACCGCACGCAGTTCACGCCGCATGCGCGCGACCTAGGCTGGCGCCGCGCGATGGGCGTGGCCGAAGGCGAAGTGGCCGTGCTCCATTTTGGCCGCCTGGTGCGCGAAAAGGGCCTGGCCGCCTTCGTCGCGCTCTGCCGCCGCCTGATCGCGGAGGGCCTGCCGGTCCGCCCGCTGATCGTGGGAGACGGCCCCGAGCGCGCCTGGCTGGAGCAGAAGCTGCCTCAGGCCCGTTTCGCCGGCCACCTCATGGGCGCTGAACTAGGCCGCGCCGTGGCCAGCGCCGACTTGTTCCTCAATCCCAGCACGACCGAGGCTTTCGGCAACGTCACGCTGGAGGCCATGGCCTCGGGCCTGCCCACCGTCTGCGTCGACATGCCGAGCGGGCGCAACCTGCTGGAGGGCGGCTCCGGCCTGCTCTACGCCCCCGGGGACGAGGAGGGCGCTCTGGATGGCTTGCGCCTGCTGGTGAGCGACAGCCGCCGCCGTGCCCGGATGGGCGCTTTCGCGCGCGAGGCGAGCAAGGCCTACGACTGGGACGCCGCCTCGCACCAGGTGCTGGCCTGCTACATGGACGTGCTCGGGCGCAGCCTCTCCCCGGCTGACACTTGCCCCGCCGCCGCCTGCTCTGCCGAACCATGCCCCGCCGAAGCCCTGAGCCGCGCCGCGTGAGCGTAGCGCCGAACTTTGTCTCTGGGGGGCGTTCTCCCCGCGGTTTCGACACGCGCCCTGATCCGGGCGGGGCCTGACCCTGCCATGGAAGGCATGATCGCCCAGGCCAGCGCCTTCGTATCGACCCACGGCATCTGGGCCGGGCCGGTGGTGGGTGTGCTCTGCTTCGGGGAGTCGCTGGCCATCGTCGGCCTGTTCGTGCCGGCCACCGCCGTCATGCTGGCGATCGGCGGCCTCATCGGCGCCGACGCGCTGGAAGCCTGGCCGATCTTCCTCTGGGCAGTGGCAGGATCGATCCTCGGGGACTGGGTCTCCTACGCCTTCGGCAACCGCATCGGCCCGCGCGTCTATCGCCGCTGGCCGCTGAACCGCCACCGTCCGGCCGTGGCGCGCACCCGGCTGTTCTTCCGCAAATACGGCTTCGCGGCGATCTTCATGGGCCGCTTCCTCGGCCCGATCCGCGCGACGGTGCCGCTGGTGGCCGGCGTTCTGGCCATGCCCCGGCGGCCTTTCCAGATCGCCAACGTCGCTTCGGCCTGCCTCTGGGTGCCGCTGATGTTCGCCCCCGGCTACCTCGCCGCCGGACCGCTGGGCGCGGCGCTGGCGATCGACGAGGGCAAGCTGCTGCTGGGCGGACTGGCCCTGGCGGCCACGGCAATGGGGCTGACCTTGCTCGGATCGCGGCTGCTGGGACGGCGGCGGCGGCGCAAGGCGTGACAATTCGGCATGAGACCAATGGACGGGGTGATGGAATGGACAGGACGATGACCGCAGCGGTTTCCCGCGAGACTGCAATTCTCGCCGCCGCGGCCGCCACGGCGCTGGCCGCGCTGCTGGCGGGCTGCAGTGCGCCGAAAGTGGCCGAAGTGCCGCCGCCCCCGCCGCCGCCCGTGGTGGTGGTGCCGCCGCGCCCGATGCCGCCGATGGGCGCCTCTCCCAGCATGGCCATTCCCGCCCGCGCCGCCGACGGCGCGCGCCATACCGTCAACAGCGCGCTCTCCCCCGCGCAGGCGATCTGGAACTTGCGCTCCGCCTACAACGTGGCGGCGCTCAACTGCACCGGGGCCGATGGTGCGCCGATCCTGGCGGGGTACAGCGAGTTCCAGAAGAAGTACGCCAAGTCCCTGGCGGCCACCAACAAGACGCTCGACAAGGAATTTCGCGCCCGCTTCGGCGCCAAGGCCATTCGCGAACGCGAGGCCTACCAGACGCAGGTCTACAACTTCTTCGCGCTGCCACCGGTAGTGCCCTCGCTTTGCCGCGCCGCGCTGGAGCTGACGGGTTCGCTTCAAGCCGTGACCCCGGCCCAGCTCGAAGGCTTCGCGCCCTCGGCCCTGGCCAGTGCCGAGGCCCCGTTCCGCGCCTTCTTCGACAGCTATGAGCAATACCGCAGCGATCTGGCCGCCTGGGAAGCGCAATATGGCGCCGCCCGCGCCGAAGGCATCGAGAGCGCCGACGGTAGCGAGGCGGCAACGGAATCCGCAGACAGGCCTGGCCCGGCAAGTGTTGCCCTAATGAAAATACCTGTGAAAAACACCCTGTAAGGATGCCGTAAGCGCGGCTAGATTAGGCCTGCGTGGTCGATCCCGTGCAAAGCGCCGGGAACGCCCGCGGGGGCACACTAGGACGAAACGGCGTGGTAGATCACGAGCTTATTTCAACGGCATGCGTGCCGGCAACCGAAGGCTATTACCTCTCCACCGAGACCCGCAAGGGCCGTGAGCGCACGGATTCGGCCGAGATGGACCAGGTCCTGGCCTGGCGGATCGACACCTTTAAGGTGAAGGGCGATACGGTGCCGATGTCCACGATCACGCCGATCACCATCAACGGCAGCATGGATACGGTGGAATTCGCCATGCTTCGTCCGGACGGCGTGGTCGAATATCCCGACGGCGCCTCCATCGCCGTCGGCGCGGGTGCACGCCTGCGGGTGGTGGAAGACAAGCTCTGACCGGCACGCCCCCGATGGACCCCGCCCCGGCGCGCGTCCGGTTGGGCGCATACCCGCAATGTCCATAGCGGCGCTGATCGCCCGGTTCGGCCTTCCCGCCGTGGCGCTGGGCGCGGCGGTGGAAGGCGAGACGGTGGTCATGTCCGGCGGTCTCATCGCGCACCAGGGCCTGATGCCGCTTTCGGGCGTCATGGCCGCCGCCGCCATCGGCTCTTTCGTGGCGGACCAGTTCTTCTTCCTGCTCGGCCGCCGCTTCCGCATGCACAGGCTGGTGCGCAAAGTCACCGAACGGAAGGCATTCGCCCGCGTGCTCAAGCTGCTGGAGCGCTATCCCACCGGCTTCATCCTGGCTTTCCGCTTCCTCTACGGCTTGCGCACGATCAGCCCCATCGCCATCGGCACCTCGAACATCCCTGCCCGCCGCTTCGTGGCGCTCAACGCGCTGGCGGCGGCGGTATGGGGCGTGGTGATCGCCGGGATCGGCTACAGCTTCGGGCAGGTCGTGGAGCTGGCTTTCGGCCACCTCCGGCGCTTCGGCCACGTCGCGCTCGCTGTCTTCGCGCTCGTGGCCGTCGCTACCGCGCTGACCCTGCTGTTCCGGCGCCGGCTCAGCCGGGCCATCGATACGGACGAGACCTAGGGCCTCACCCGCATTTGCTGAAGCCGCATTGCGGGCAGGTGAGGCAGCCTTCCATCATGATCGCGGAGTGCTCGCCGCAATTCGGGCAGGTCTCTCCGGCAACCCCCGTGTCGTTCGTCGCCGCAGGCGCCCCGACCGGGCCTTCCGCATGTTCGCGCAGGATGCGGCCGATCAGCGCGATCAGGCTGGGGGCGTAGCGCCCCTTTGTATCGTGCTCCAGAGCCACGAAAGCCCCGCCCTTGGCCGAATGGACGCGCTCCAGTTCCTCGAAGATGAACACCGCGTCGCCCCGGCGGCAGACCGCCGAGAGGGTGCGGGTGAGCGCCGCCATCGTCTCGAAATTCTCGGCCGAACTGGTGTTGATGAAGATTTCGAAGGGAATGCGGCGGCCGTCCGGCGCGAGGTAATCGTTGATGGTGAGGTAGTAGTTCTCACCATCGACCGGCCACTTGATCTTGATCGTGCGGCCCTGAAGCATTTCCGGGCGCTTGGGCACCGGCGCCTCGCTGGGGAAAGTCGGCGCCGGCGCTGCAGGCTTGGCCGTTTCCCCGGCCGTTTCCTTCACCTGTTCCGCCACCGGCTCTGACAGCACGGAACCGCGCACGCCGCTGGGCCGGTATGTAGTGCAGCCCTTCATGCCGGTCTCCCAGGCCTTCAGGTAGACCGCGCGGAACGCCGCGTAGGGCATGTCCGCCGGGCAGTTGATCGTCTTGGAGATCGCCGCGTCCACCCATTTCTGAGCGGCGGCGGCCACGGCGATATGATCCTCCACCGAGAGTTCCAGCGCGGTCACCATGTAGGGCGGCAGCGGCGCGGCCGGATCGAAGCCCGGCAGGCGGCTGTAGAGGTACCAGCCGTAGTCCTCGACAGTGAAGCTTTCCGTGCGCTGCTCGGTGGCGGTCTGCTCCACCACGACGGCGCGGTTGTAGCGCCAGGAGAAGCTCGGCTCGATGCCGGAGCTGACATTGCCGTAGAAGATGCTGGTGGTGCCGGTGGGCGCGATGGTGAGCAGCACGCCGTTGCGGATCCCGTGGCTGGCCACGTCGGCGCGGATGTCCGCGGGGAGCTTGTCCAGCATCGGCGCACGGGCGAACTGGTCCCGGTCATAGGCGGGGAACGGCCCGCGCTCCTTCGCCAGCGCGATCGAGGCGCGATAGGCTTCTGCCGCCATCGCCGCGCAGACTTCCTCCACCATCGGCACGGCAGCCTCGCCATAGCGCAGGCCCAGCTGCTGAAGCAGATTGCCCAGGCCGGTGAAGCCCAGCCCGATGCGGCGCTTGGCCTGCGCCTCCAGCCGCTGGTCCTCGGTGGGGAAGGGCGAGGTTTCCAGCACGTTATCGAGGAAGCGCACGCCGATCCGCACGGTTCTGGCCAGCCGCTCCCAATCCACCCGCGCAGCGGCAGTGAAGGGATCGAGCACCATGTTGGCCAGGTTGACGTGGCCCAGATCGCAATCGCCGTTGGGCGGCAGGGGCTGCTCGCCGCAAGGGTTGGTGGCCGAGATCGTCTCGCAGTAGGAAAGGTTGTTGAGCCGGTTCACCCGGTCCACGAAGACGACTCCCGGCTCGGCATATTCGTAAGTCGTGCGGGTGATGAGGTCGAAAAGTTCCGCCGCGCGCATGCGGCGATAGACGTACCACGGCTTACCGTCGCGCTCGGTGACGGCGACATGGCTGCCGTCCGCGCGGGGCACGGAGAAGCCCAGGTCCCAGTCCGCATCGGCTTCCAGCGCGGCCATGAAATCGTCAGTGATCGCCACCGAGACGTTGAAGTTCTTCAGCACGTCCTTGCGCGTCTTCGCCTCCACGAAGGCGATCACGTCCGGATGCCAGACCGGCAGCATGGCCATCATCGCGCCGCGCCGCGATCCGCTGCTGCGGATCGTCACGCACATGCCGTCCCACATGACCATGAACGGGATCACGCCCGAGGAGACCGAGGCCGTGCGGCCCACCACCGCGCCGTCGGGGCGGATCGTGCCGAAGTCCATGCCGATGCCGCCACCCTGCTGCTGCGTGAAGGCGGCCACTTTCAAGGCGTCCATTATGCCCACGCCCGGCAGGTCCGGCTCGGTATCCATCGAATCCTGGATGATCGGACTGACGAAGCAGTTGATCCAGGTCACCCGCTTGCCGGTGCCCGCGCCCGCGAAGATGCGGCCACCGGGCACCCAGTCGCGCGCCTCCAGCGCCGCCAGCGCCTCGGCCGCATGGGCGGCATCGTCCCGGGCATAGACGCCCGCCACCACGCGCCGGAAGGTGTCGGACGGGCTCTGCTCATCGGCGTGCCGGTACTTCTCCTTCCAGACGTGCAGGGTGACGGGCTGGTCGAGGGGGCCGGAGGAAGTCAGGCCTGAAGCACTGGGAGCGGACGAGGTCGGGGCGGGCATGGCGGTTCCTTGTCGTGATCTGTCGGCCAGAAATCGGTCCGGGCAGATCGGGTGGATGGGCGGCGGGCACGCCTGCAGGCGCGCCGAAGCCTCGGCCGTCACCAGGGTAACGGCCGCGGAGCGGTTTTGGTTGTCGGTATCGAGAGCTTGCGCGTCAGGCGCCGGGCGGAGCGCGCTCGCAGGTCTGCGGAGACCTGGGCGACGTTCGCGCCTTGGGGACGCGTCTCATCGGGGCGCGAAGCGGCGCCTGGGCAGCGATCATGGCGGCAATCTCCGCCGCACCCGGCCATCCGGACACGACGGGATTCAGGATACCGGGCGGTTTCCCGATTACAACCCTTGCGGGAAACTTTCGTGGTGGAGCAGGGGCCTTAGCCGGGAAGCAGGGGCGGCAGCGCCAGCCGCACGAGGTCTCCGGCGCGGGGTGCGGACACGAAGGTCAGGGCCGGGGCGAAGGCGATCTCGAACAGCAGCGCGCCAAGCTGCTCGGGCGCGGCCCGGCACCCCGGGAAACGGCCGAGCAGATAGCTGCCGAGCTTGCGCCACTGCCCGCGCACGATCTCTTCCTGTCGGCGCAGCGAGTCCTTGCCCTGGGCCACGCGGGCATGTTCCAGAATGGTCAGCGACCATCCCCCGAACCGCGAGCGCTCATCGGCCCAATCTGCCAGAATGGTCACGATTTCCGCCGTTTCCTCGGCCTTTTCCAGCCGTGCCAGCAATTCCCGGAGGTTCTCCTCGCTTTCCGATTCCAGCACGGCCAGGAAGATCGCTTCCTTGCCCTCGAAATTGGAATAGACCGCGCCCTTGCTGTAGCCCGCCGCTTCGGCGATGCGGTCTACCGAGGTCACGGCATAGCCGTCGCGCCGGAACAGCTCGCGCGCCGATTTCAGCAGCCGCAGGCGCGTGAGCGCCTGGCTTTCACTCCGCGTCAGCCGCGTCATATGCCCACTTCTCCTGTCGGTCCGCCTCGTTCGGACGGCCTGGCGTTTCTTGCCGAAGCGGGCCGTCTGCGCGGCCCGCTTCGGGATACTAATCGGTATTCAAAGAGGCGCCGCGCCTTGCCCGCAGCGGCGCCCCGGGGATCAACTTTCGAACTTCTCCGTCGTGTCCGCCGCACCCTTCACCCAGTAACCGCTGGCCTTGAGCCACTGCGGCACATGGCCCAGTTCCTCCAGCACATAAGTGCGCAGCGCCCGCGTCACGGCGCCTTCCGCGGCGATCCAGATGAAACCGTCGCCCGCGGGCGGCACGAACTGGCGCAGGGCTTCCAGCAGCGGTTCGGCATCGATGGCCTGCGCGGCCGGGCGGTGCACCCAGATGGCCTCGTGCTGCGCGGCGGTTGCGAATACCTGCTCTTCTTCCGCCCCTGTCACGGCGACCAGGCTGGTGACGGGGGTTCCGGGCGCGAGTTCCTCGATCCGGCGGCCGATGGCGGGCAGTGCGGTCTCGTCTCCCACCAGCAGCCACCAGTCGAAGTCCTGCGGCACCACCAGCGAACCGCGCGGACCGCCGATGCGCGCCTCGTCGCCCACTTTCGCGCCCGAAGCCCAGGCGGTGACCGGCCCTGCCTCGTGAATCGCGAAGTCTACGATCAACGCATTGTTTTCCGCGTCGTAGCGGCGCGGCGTGTAGTCGCGCATGGCGGTTTCGCCGTTTTCTCCTTCGGGCACGAAGACCTTGATATGATCGTCAGGCGCGAGGCTGGTGAAACCGGCCAGCTCGTCCCCGCTCAGGGTAAGCCGCAACATGTTCGGCGTGACGTTCTCGACCCGGCTGACCACGAGCGTGCGGCGGTGCAGTTCGTGGCGGACGCGGTTGATCTGGTGCTTCATGGGCTCTCCTGCGAGCGGTTGGCGCGAATGGGCGCGCTCCCTTCCCGCCTTTCAGATACTCACTGGTATCCCTGTTCGCAAGGGCCCACGGCCCTCGCTTCGGGGAGCCGCCGCCGCTTTTGCCGGGGATTCTCCCGATGGGCAAAGGCCGCCCGAACGGAACATCCTCCCAGGGTCCGAAGAAGGGGCCTGTCGATGGAAGACATTCTGCATAGCATAGCCGAATACCTGGCGCTGGGGGTGAACCTGCTGGCGATGCTGGCCATTGCCATCGGTTCGATCCAGGGCGCCATCGGCCTGTCGCGCCTGCTGCTGTTCAACGGTTCCGAAGAGGAACTGGGCCCGGTCTGGCTTTCGCTCGGGCGCTGGCTGGTGGCCGGGCTGACGTTCCAGCTTGCCGCAGACATCGTGGAAACCACGATCGCACCCAACTGGGACGCCATCGGCAAGCTGGCCGCCATCGCCGTCCTCAGGACGCTGCTGAACTATTTCCTGGACCGCGACATGGATGCGCTCCGCGAGCGGGCCGAGCGCCGGGCCGAGGCGATGCGGGACGCTGCCGAGGCGCGTGCCGCGACAATGGGAACCGCCGCCCCCTGATCGGGTCCTACACGGGAGATGCCTTGATGGCCACGACGCAACCTGCCCAGGGAGAAACGCCCGAACTACCGGGCGACCTGGGCGCAATCCGCACGATCCTGGCGGCAGACCGCACGCTGATGGCGTGGATCCGCACTTCGCTGTCGATGCTCAGCTTCGGCTTCACGATCTACAAATTTCTCCAGAGTCTGGCGGACAACGCCCAGATCACCCGTACCGACAGCCCGCAGCATGTCGGCATGTTCCTGGCGGCGGCGGGTACCGGCGCGATGCTGCTGGGCACGGCCAGCTACTGGATCACCCTGCGCGACGTCGCCCGCGTCGAGCCTTTCAAGCTCGGCCGCTCCGTGCTGCTGGTGGCTTTCGTGATGTCCGTGGCAGGCCTGTTCCTTTTCACCGCCATCGCCACGCGACTGGTGTGAGCACCGGCCCGATTTCCCGCCCCGCTGCCCCATCGCTTGCCGCCCCACCTCTCGCCGCCCCATCTCTCGCCCAACGGAGCCTGTCATGATGCCCATAACCAGTCCGCTTGCCTCGGTCCCCATCGTCATCCTGGGGCTCGTGCTCCTTGCCGTGGTGGTCGGCCTGACATGGCTGGGCATGAGGCTGGGAACCCGGATCGAAGGGGCGCGCCGCTCTACCACGGTCAGTGCCGATCCCCGCATGCCGGGTGCGGCCACCACCTCCGCGAAAGCCGGGGCCGACGATCCGGGCGACGATGTGAACAGCGCGATCGTACCGGCCGTGCTGGGCCTGCTGGCCCTGCTGCTGGGCTTCACCTTCGCTCTGGCGGTGGACCGTTTCGAAACGCGCAGGGGCCTGGTGCTGGAAGAAGCCAACGCCATCGGCACGGCCTATCTCCAGACGCAGATCCTGCCCGACCCGCACCGTGCCCGCCTGAGCGCGCTGCTGACCCGCTATACCGATAACCGCATAGCCCTGGCCGGAGACCCGACGCCGGAGCAGCTGCGCAACGAGCTGGCGGAGAACAACCGCATCGTCAACGACATCTGGTCCGCCACCCTGGCCGGGTTCGACAGCATCCGCCAGTACGATATGTCCAGCACTTTCGTGTCCTCGATCAACGCGGTGATAGACCTCGATACTTCGCGCAAGACCGGTCGCATGGCTCATGTGCCGGAGGAAGTGTTCTGGGTGCTGATCGTCTACGTGCTGATCGCCGCCTTCATCATCGGCTACATCATCCGCACCCGCGCGAGCTTCTACTTGTCCTGCGTGATGAACCTGCTGGTGGTCATGTCACTCATGCTGATCATGGACATCGACCGGCCGGCATCGGGCGGCATCCGGGAATCGCAGTTCCCCATGCTGCTGCTCAGCCAGTCCATGCGCGGCGAAGCCCGCGCCGATTTCGACCGCTGGCGGACCGTGCCGGGGGTGCTGCCGGCCACGCAGCCTGCGCCGCAGTAGATGCCGTGCCGGGCGCTCTCGACTTCCCCGGCGCCTGCCCCGGCCGGAACCGCGTCTCCTTGGGTGCAGGAGTAGGGGTTTCCCTGATGCCTGCCTCGGGATTGGCCCGGATACGCGGGACTCGGCGGCGCCCATATCCTTGCAGGCATATCCTTCGGGAAAACCACGAATTGAGAGCCCGTCACCCGGGTTCTCCCCGCCTTTTCGAAGACCTCATTCACTTTGGGCCGCCTGCCATCGATACCAGGCCGCCTCTGACAGGAGCAGACCATGGAAGCCCAGATTTCCGACGTGGTTCCGACACTCCGCCGAGGTTCCGGACAAAGCGCGCCTGAGCGGATGCGGCCCGCCCGCAACAGACGGCGGATCGCCCTGCTGGCATCGGCCTGTGCCGCACTGGGGCTCCACGCCCCCGCCTCGGCCCAGACGCTGGACAACAAGTACTGGGTCAGCGCCATGGCGTTCTTCCCCAAAGTCGATACCGACGTGCGCGTGGCCACCAAGACCCAGGCGGACATCGGCACGGACATCGATTTCGAAAAGGACTTGGCGCTCGACAAGGACGAGATCCTGCCCTCCTTCACGGCCGGTGCACGCTTCGGCCGGGTGGTCGTGGGCGCTGACTTCTACAAGCTCAACCGCAATGGCCAGATCGGCCTGGCGCGCGACATCTCGTTCGACGGCGTCGTCTATCCCGCCACTGCCCAGGTGCGCAGCGGCTTCGACAGCGAGATCTACCGCCTCACCGTGGGCTATGCCTTCGTGCAGAACTCCACGGTGGAACTGGGCGCCGCGATCGGCGCGCACGTCACCCGGTTCGAGATGTCGCTCAGCGGCGTGGGCACCGTGGGCGGCGTGACCGGCCAGAGCGAAGTCCGCCGCCGCAACGTGCTGGCACCGCTCCCCACGATCGGCGCCTTCGTGACGTACAAGGTCGCCCCGCGGGTGGAGCTGAACGGCCGGTTCGACTGGCTTTCGCTCAAGATCGACGATTACGACGGCCGCCTGCTCAACGCCCAGGTCGGCGCCAACTACGCGGTGGCGAAGAACCTCCAGCTGGGGGTGGCCTATCGCTATGTCGACTACCGCCTGGGGATCGACAAGGAGCGCTGGGACGGCCGCGTGCGCTACAAGCTCTATGGCCCGGCGGTGCTGCTCCAGGCCTCGTTCTGATCGCATTGCCGGTAACGAGAAAGGCGGCGGACCGGATCGGTCCGCCGCCTTTCCCTTGCGTCCAGCGTCTGCGCGCCGACGAGCGCCGGCGCGCCGGTCCCCTCAGCGCGGAGGATTGACCACGACGTACTGGACGGACGATCCCGAATACTGCGGCTGATACCAGGTGCTGCCGCATTGGGAGTAGCTGACGCCGTTGACGATCGTCGTGGTGCAGCTGGGCGGCACGCTGCGGACGATGGAGCCGACCACCGCCGCGGTCGTGGCGGCAACCGCCATCGTCGCCACCGGGTGCCAGTGATCGTCCCAATCGTCCCAGTCGTCGTGATAACCACCGTGATAGTCGCCATGGACGTTGACGTCGACATTGCGGTTCACGTTGCGATTGACGTTCCGGTTCACGTTGCGATCGGCGCTGTGGTTGATGTTGGTGGAGGCCCCGCCGCGCACCGGCGGACGGCCGCCGGAGCGGGGCGCGGCGGCACGCGCTCCGCCGCCGCCACCGGCAGGCCGCGCGTGGGCACCGCCGCCTGCGGGACGGCGCTGGCCGCCACCCGGCGCAAGCTGCGCCTCACTTCCCGACACGGCCGATGCCGGCAGCATGTCCGGCCCTGCCAGCGACGCGGCCGAGACCCCGTCCAGCCCCAATGCGAGTCCGGCCACGAGCGCCAGAGGCGCGGAGACGATCAGGCTCACTGCCCTTCTCCCTTGGTTGCGGCGGCATTGACGTCCGCCATGGTGATACGATGTGCGTTCGCTGGCGGGGTGAAGGCCAGGTCGGCCGTGCCCGGCGTCACTTGCGTGTCCCAGTGCAATACGGCGACATATTGCGGCATGGCGGGATCGTCCTTGTTGGTGATGACCAGCTTGCAGGGCAGCGGCCGGGCGCCGTCCTCGATCCAGATCTGCCAGTCCACTTTCTCCTGGCGGAAGGCATAGTGCATGCACTTGCGGTCATCGATCGTCTCCGGCCGCACGACCATGGCCTCCTTCACGCGCGAACGCAGGGTCTGGTCGGTGCCCCAGGTGAAGAAGTCGGCCAGGGGCAGCTCGATGCCGTAGTCGCGCTTGGCCTTGTCGATGGTCAGGCCGATCGAGGAGGCCGCCGGGAAGTCCGCGTAGAAGCCCACGCGCGGGGCGAAGATCGTGAAGGTCTTGCCGTCGTAGTACATCTCGCGAAGCTGGGTGTCAGAATCCGTGACGATCTTGAAGGCATTGGGCCGCTTCGCCAGGATGTTCACCTTGCCGCCGAACTGGATCTTCTGGCCGGTGACCAGAACCTGCTCGGTGGTGGCGTCCGCCGTGACGCGGAAGCTGCCGAGAGTCAGCAGGAAGGCGCTCATGCGGTCCATGGCCTGCATGGCGGCGGGGTCGATGGGGCTGGAGGCGGCATCCGCGGAAGCGGCCTGCGCCCGGGCGGAAGGCGCCACCGGCCCGCATAGCGCCCCTATCCCCGCCAATGCCATCGCGGTCGCCATGAGCGCCGCCTTCCGTGTCGGGCCGATTGAGCCGGAACGTGCCATATAGTCTCTCCTCTAAGGTCGCCCGACGGGCGGCTATGACTATCTGCCCGCGAAGCCAGCCGCCCCATCGGGATTAATGCCGAGTTCGCGCAGGATTGATCCGCCTGTCCGGGAAACCGCCTTATTCGGGGAACAGCAGGGTCATCACGAAGCGGGCGCCCCACTCCGGGCCGAAGCGGGGTCGCTCGGCATAGTAGCGCGCGCCCACGCCCAGGCTGACCGGCTGCTTGCCGAACTTCACCACATGGCTGACCGAAAGGTTCACCGGAACCGTCCAGTCCTTGGACTTCCAGTCGTAGCTCGTCTCGGTGTTGAGGGCGAAGCTGGTGGAATCGGGCAGGGTCTTGGTGATGAAAGGCTGGAGGAAGGTCTGGCTGATCCCCGGCGCGGAAGACTTGCCGGCGAATGACCAGAGGTGATTGGCCAGGAAGCCGAACGTCAGCCCCCCGCCCTGCTTCAACAGCACTGCGGTCGGCCCGGCGCCGAACTTGTCCGACCCGAAAGTGGCATTGCCGGTGGGCCAGAGAATGGCCGGGCCGACGCCCCAGACCACGCCGTTTTTCGCCGCCTTGGGCGAAAGGAAGAAGCTCTGCAGGGTATCGCCGAGGCCGGTGTCGCCCTTGCCGCCGCGTACGGTGGTCTCCTGGCTGATGACCGGCAGGATCGTGCGGGTGATGAGGTTCCAGTCCTTCGTGATGCCCAGCGGGATCACCGGCTGGATGTTCAGGGTATAGCGGTCCCCGTCCGCCGGGCCGTAGCAGCAGTCGTAATTGGACTGGAGCGGCACCGAGATCAGGCTGGAGATCGGGTTCGCCAGCTTGTCCGCCAGCGCCTGCCCTTCGGAAGCGGCACCGGCCGAAGCGGCATCCTGCTCCTGCGCGCGAGCGGCAGCGCAAGTTCCCGCCAGCAACAGGGCAGCGAGTGTCGCGGCGAATCTCATCTGGTCGTTCTCCCTCGATGGACCGGCCCGCCCGGTCAGGGCCCAATACGGGCCAGCACCGGGCCAGCCCCCGGGCCAATACCGGCACGCTCGCCCGTCCCCGGGGCCGGGGCTATGGGCGATTTCCTTGCCTTTGCGGGGGACAATTCCCGAGGCCGGCCCGAGAGCGGCACCTGAATGGGCCGAACCCATCGCCATGTCAGGGAATCGCCTGGGTCTTTCGCGGGAGAGTCCCGATGGGTGCCGCCACGGGGATCGGGTACCCGATAGGGCGTGACGCGCCGAAGGAGCCGCCGAACCGCCGATACGGTGCGTCACAAATTCATGTCCGGCCGAATTTTCGCGGCCCGAAAGGCGTGCGAGCGCGGCATGAACCCAACCCGAAATGCCGACCGAAATGAAGGAGACTGGCCGTGGCCCAGAAGGAATTCAAAGGCGTCATCAAGCTCGACATTCGCGATTCGAAAGCGGACTGGGAGCCATTCCTGCCGCCCAAGGCGCCGGAAGGGGCACCGAACGTCCTGATCGTGCTTTACGATGATACCGGCCAGGCGGCATGGCAGCCTTATGGCGGCGCCATCAACATGCCCACGCTGCAGAAGCTCGCCGACAACGGCCTGACCTACACGCAGTGGCACACCACCGCGCTGTGCTCGCCCACCCGCTCGTGCTTCCTGACGGGCCGCAACCACCACCTCAACGGCATGTCCTGCATCACCGAAGGCGCCAACGGCTTCCCCGGTTGGAGCGGCCGTCTGCCCCACGATTGCATGTCGGTCGGCTACATGCTCCAGGAAAACGGCTACAGCACCTTCTGGCTGGGCAAGGAGCACAACATCCCCGAGCAGGACATCTGCTCCGGTGGGCCACGCTCGGAATGGCCGCTCCAGCAGGGCTTCGACCGCTTCTACGGCTTCCTCGGCGGCGAGACCAACAACTGGTATCCCGACCTGACCGAGGACAACCACTTCATCGACCAGCCCTACCTGCCCGAGGACGGCTATCACTTGTCCAAGGATCTGGCCGACCAGGCCATGCAGATGATCCGCGACCAGAAGGCCAGCAACCCCTCCAAGCCCTGGTTCATGTGGCTCTGCCCCGGCGCCAATCACGCCCCGCACCATTCCCCCAAGGAATATGCCGACAAGTACAAGGGCAAGTTCGACGACGGCTACGACGCCTATCGCAAGTGGGTCGTGCCCCGGATGATCGAGAAGGGCCTGCTGCCTGCCGACACCAAGCTGGAAGACTTCAATCCGATCCCCGAGGACCAGGCCAATCCGGCCGACTACGTCCGCCCGTGGGATGAACTCAACGACAAGGAAAAGCGCCTCTTCTCGCGCATGGCCGAAGTCTATGCCGGCATGTCAGAATATACCGACGCGCAGGTGGGGCGCCTGATCGACTACCTCGAACAGAGCGGCCAGCTGGACAACACCATCGTCCTCTACTGCGCAGACAACGGCGCATCGGGTGAAGGCGGTCCCAACGGCTCGGTGAACGAGAACAAGTTCTTCAACAACTATCCCGACTCGCTCGAAGAGAATCTCAAGTATCTCGACGTGCTGGGCGGGCCGGAAACCTACAACCACTATCCTACCGGCTGGGCAGCGGCCTTCTCGGCGCCGTACAAGATGTTCAAGCGCTATTCGGAATATGCCGGCGGCACCGCCTGCCCGATGGTCATTTCCTGGCCCAAGGGCATCAAGACCAAGGGCGAAGTGCGCAACCAGTACCACCATGCGGTGGACCTGGTGCCGACCATCCTGGACTGCATCGGCATCGAGATGCCCGAGACTTTCCGCGGCGTGAAGCAGCGCCCGATCTCCGGCATCTCGATGAAGTACAGCTTCGAGGCGGACGGACCGACCCGCAAGAAGCGCCAGTACTACGCCATGCTCGGCACCCGCGGCATGTGGGAAGACGGCTGGAAGGCCGCCGCCATCCACGCGCCGCTGACCGGCAAGGGCAATTTCGACAAGGACGAGTGGGAACTTTACCATGTCGAGAAGGACCGCTCGGAATCGATCAACCTCGCCAAGGAGCATCCCGAAAAGCTGGACGCGCTGATCAAGGCCTGGTTCGAGGAAGCAGAGGCCAACAACGTCCTCCCGCTCGACGACCGCAGCGCGGCCGAACTGCTCGGGATGGAACGCCCAACCACCGAAGCGCCGCGTGAACGCTACGTCTACTATCCGGGCACCGCGCCCGTACCGGAAGGCGTTGCCGTTAACGTGCGTGGACGCAACTACAAGATCATCGCCGATGTCGAAGTGACCGACAGCACCGAAGGCGTGATCTTCGCCCATGGTTCACGCTTCGGCGGGCACTCGCTGTTCATCAAGGACGGCAAGCTGCACTACGTCTACAACTTCCTGGGCATCAAGCCCGAGCAGAAGTTCATCTCGGACAAGCTCACCCCCGGCAAGTATTCGCTGGGCATGGAGTTCATCCGCGAGAAGGCGGGCGAGAACGGAGAGTCGCTGGGCAAGACCACGCTCTACGTCAACGAGCAGGCCGTGGACTCGGGCGACATGAAGACCCAGCTCGGCAAGTTCACGCTGTCCGGGGACGGACTCTGCGTCGGCCGCGACAGCGGCGACGCGGTCAGCGAGGAATATGCCTCGCCGGGCGAGTTCAAGAACGGCAGGATCTACGGCGTCGGTGTATCCGTTGAAAAGGAACAATACATCGATCTGGAAAAGCTCGCCGCGGCAGCGATGGCGGTCGACTGACCCTTCGCGATCGATCGGGCCAAAGGATGGATGGGAGCCTTGCGCTCCCATCCATTTTTTTGTGCCCGCCATCCGGCGTGCTGCGACTGGAGCGAGTTTGTCCGAAAGGCGCGCGGCCGCATTCGGCGCGAATCGCGACCCGAAAAAGACGCCGAGCCGGCCCCGTTCAATCCAGGTTGAATGCCCAGGCATGGCCGAACTGGAGGTAGAACACCGCGCCCGAGGGACCATAGGCCACGTCGATACCGGCATCGAGACCCAGCTTTCGGGCGATCCGATAGCGGAAGCCGCCCCCGCCGGCGATCTTTGCACCGGAATCGTCGAAGATCCGCGCCCCGCCCGCATCGGTGAAGCCCAGCCCGGCAAAGCCCAGCAGCGCCCAGCGGGGGCTGATCTGGCGGGTTATTTCCAGCTCCGTGCTCACGGCCGTCTCGCCCTGGTAGCGCCGCGCCTCGATGCCCCGCAAGTTGATCGAGGACGCGAAGTAGACCGGATAATGCCCCCGGATCGCATCGACTTCCACTTTCGCCCCCAACCGCCATTCGGGCGAGAGCTTGTGGAAGCCGTAGCCGTGCACGTCGTAGATCTGGAAGTCCCGGTCGCTGCCGAAAGCACCGTCGTTGAACTTGCCTTCGGCGTAGATGTTCAGGCCCTCGGTGGGTGTCATGGCATTGTCGCGGCTGTCGAAGTGGACCCCAAACCCGAGGGCGCCGGTCTTGAGCTTGCGCTCGAAGTCGGAGAAGCGCTCGGGCAGATCCTCGATGTCGAGGTCTATGCGCGAGTGCAGCTTGCGGAAATCGAACAGCGGGCCGAGCGAGAAGCGCGAATCCGCCAGGTGCAGCCGCACCGAGGCGAGCGCGCCGTAATCGTACTTGTTGGTATATTCGAGGCCGGACGGCAGGATGTCCGGATAGGCCTTCAGCGTCACTTTGCCGCGGCCCACGCCGAACTTGTAGCTGACCCTGTCATCGAAAGCCGACCCGGACTGGAAATAGCCGTAGCCATAGGAGCCGTTGCCGGTCTTCACCGCCCCCAGCATCCGGCGCGTGGTGCGCTTGGGATCGTCCTTGTTCACGGTGATGAACTGCGCGACCACGCCGAAGCCGCCGTCCACCGCCGGCTCGGTGATGATGACCGGCATCGGGAAGAACCCGCCCTTTGCCAGGAAGTTGGAGAAATCGAGCTTGCCGTCGGTCTCGTCGAAGAAGTTGCGGTGAAACTTCGATTCCTTCTTCACCGGCGGTGTCTGCGAAGGGTCGGGGGGACCGACAGGGTCGGCGGAAGGCGCAGGCGGCGCGGGGACGGGCGCTAGAGGCGCTGGAGCGGGATCGCCCGCCTCCTGCGCCAGGGCGCCGGGCGCGGGCAAGGCAAGGGCCGCCAGGGCGGCGATCGAGAACGCGCGGGGGCTCAGTCTCATCGGCGCATGACTCCCTGTCGGACCATAAAATCCTGCAGGATCATCGGCAGAACCACCGCCGCCGGCCATCGGTAGAACCCTGTAGAAACGCGCCTGAAGTTAGAACCCCACGGTGGCCATCACTGCCAGCCGGGTATCGCGGTCCCGCGCGAAGGGCGCCTTCTGCAGCTGGTGGCCCAGGTCCACTTCCAGGTCGAGGTAGCGGCCGAGCGTGTAGTGGGCTTTGCCGCCCACGCTCACCAGTTCGGCATTCTTGGGCGAATCCGGCAGGCGGCGCTGCTGCCAGACCTTGCCGTAATCGACGAAGAGGCCAAGCTGCATCTGGTCTGTCAGCGCGCCGCTGCCGGAAATCACCGAGAAGGCCGGCGCATTGAGTTCGGTCTTGAGCAGGAAGCCCTCGCTGCCCAGCGCCGTATTGGGATCGTAGCCGCGCACGCTGCCAAGGCCGCCTGCCGCCAGTTGCTCGCTATAGGGCAGGTTGCTGGTGGCGAACTGCGCCATGCCGCGCAGCACCCAGCTCATGCGGTAGGGCAGCCAGGTGGTGCGGGTAACGGAAATGCGGTCATAGGCATAAGTCGCCTTGGCATAAGGCACCAGTTGCTGGAGATCGGCATCGTGGTTGTAGCGGGTCACCCCGCCGGGCGAGAACACCATCTGGTTCTCGATCACCGTCTGGCCCAGCCGGTCGTCCACGGTGCCGGTGAAGACCACCGGGAACTGGAAAACCTCCACCGCCGTATCGAGCACGCGGAAGCCCAGGAACTCCAGGTTATTGTCCGCCCGCTTGTAGTCGATGCCCAGCTGCATGCTGCTCCTGAGCGCGCCGCTGCGCGGCAGGTCGTGGACGAAGCGGGCGCTGACCTGCCCGGAATGGCCCTTGCTGTCGAACAGGTCGGCTATCTTCGGCTTCTGGGTGGCATAGGCGCCGAACACCAGCAGCTTGTCGTTCGGAGAGAGCGGAATGACGTCGCTGGCCGAATGCGAGGTATAGCGGCCTTCGAAGCTGCGGGTGAACTGGTAGGACAGGATTTGCCCGGTGCCCAGCACGTTGCCCCAGTTGAAACCGACGAACCATTCGTCCCTGCCGAGCGTGGCGACGCCCTGGTTGTCGTAGCCGCCATAGACGCGCAGCGGCAGCCGGTCATGCGCTTCCAGCACCAGATCGGTCGTGCCCGTGCCCCGTCCGGGCCGCAGCACCCCGTCCACGGTGAGGAAGGAGTTCTGGTTGTAATCGTCCAGCGCCTCGCGCAGGCGCGGCAGGGTGAGCACTTCCCCGGGATCGAGGTCGCTCATGCCGCGGATCAGCCGGGTGGAGAAATGGCGGTTGCCGGTCACTTCGATGGCGCCGACGCGGTATTCGGTGACGACCACCTGCACCACGCCGCTCTGCACGTTCTGCGGCGGCACGCTGACATCCACGAAAGGATGCTCGGTGGCGCGGTAGGTGTCCTGGACGATGCGGACCACGGCGTCGAGATCGGCGCGGGTCAGCGGTCGGCCGAGGTAGGGGCGCACCGCCGCATCGAAGGCCGGACCGGCAAGCAGCGGCAGGCCGCGCACGGAAATGCCACTTTCCGCACCCTCAGGGGCGATCCCGGCAGGTTGCAGCGCGCCCGGTCCATCGACGAAGACCAGCCCGCGCAACAGCGGCAGGATCGGCGTGGCGTCCGCAGGGGGCGGCGGGGTTTCGGGCGGCACGGGCACTTCGGGCGTGGCGGGGAGCGGCGGGGCCTTGGGCAGACGCCGCTCGAAGTCCTGCGCCGCGGCCGTGGCGGGCAGCAGGGCGGCGCCGGTCAGCACGGCCACCCCGGCCAGAAGGGCGGCAGGCGCCGTCACGGCCCGCGCGGACCGGCTTCGCAATATCGTGGATCGCATCATTGTCCCCCCATGCCGCCCGGTTCGCCCAGTTCTATCGCCGCAGGCGGCGCTTCGTAGCGGATACGCACTTCCATGCTACCGCCGCCGCGCGCCAGGATCTGCTCGCTGGAATTGAGCACCGTGCTGCGCTTGGCCACCAGCCAGCCGTCCGCCGTCAGGACCACGCCGCCCGGATCGAGGATGCTGGGCATCGCCGCGAAGGCCTGGGTATGGGCCTGGTAGCGCGGGAAGACGCTGGGATAGACCACGTAGAAGCGCGGGAAGGCTCCTGCTGCGAAGCGGGCCAGGTCGGGCGGTTCGGGCAGGCAGGATGCGAGCGAGGTGCAGTTGAACGGCGGGCGGATCGTGCCCGGCCCTTCGGCGCTGTCCGGCAGGTTGTAGTTCGACAGCAGCGTACCGCTATCGGCCAGGTAGTCCGACGGGGAGAGCAGCGCGGTCACCTGGTGGCGGCCGGGCGAAGCCTCCGCATAAGTGCCGGAAGCCTGGGTGATCGTCGCTCCTTCCCCGGCCGCGAAGCCGGTGATCGTGTAATAGCTGGGCACGAGCTGGGCATCGGTGGTGCCGTCCCAGGCCTTGGTGGGATTGCCGGTGATCGCCACCGTCAGGTCCGCGCGGGAGATGGTGCCCGCGCCCGAGGCCAGGGTCGGCAGGACATAGTTCGCCAGCAGGGTGCCGCTGTTCGGGCTGAAATCACCCTGTGCCAGCGCGGCGGTGACGGTGTGCGGCCCGGCATTGGGACCGTCGTAGAGCCCCTGGCCCTGCGTGACGCTGGCGCCCTCGCCCGCGACGAAGCCGGTGAGGGCATAGTTGGCGCTCGTCAGGCGGGCGACCGTGGTGCCGTCGTAGGCGCGGCTGGGGTTGCCGACGATGGCGGCGGTCAGCACCGCGCGTTCGATGGTGCCCGCGCCGCTGGCGCTGGTCGGCAGGGCATAGTTGGACAGCAGCGTGCCGGACTGGGCGGCGAAGTCGGTTTCGGAAAGCAGTGCGGTCACGATCCGCGCGCCGGCATTGGCACTGTCGTAGCGGCCCTGCGCCTGGGTTATGCTGGCCCCGTCGCTGCCGACGAAGCCGGTGAGCAGGTAGTTGCCGGGCGTGAGGCCGATGCCGGTGGTGCCGTCGTAAGTGCGGGTGGGATTGCCGATGATCGCGGCCGTCAGCACGGCCCGCGCGATCGTGCCCGGCCCGCTGGCGCTGGTCGGCAGGATGTAGTTGGACAGCAGCGTGCCGGACTGGGCAGTGAAGTCCGCCGTGCCCAGACCGGCGGTCACGGTCCAGAGGCCCGCGTTCACGCCTGCATAAGTGCCCACGGTCTGCGTCACCGCGGCGCCCTCTCCCGGTGCGAAACCGGCCAGGGCGTAGTTTGCGCCGGTCAGCGTGGCGGCATTGGTGCCATCGTAGGGCTTGGTGGGATTACCCACGATGGCGGCCGAGAGCACCGCCCGCTCGATAGTGCCCAGCCCCGCTGCCGTGGTCGGCAGCAGGTAGTTCGAAAGGACCGTGCCCGCCCCTGCCGCGAAGTCCCCGCTGCCCAGCATCGCCGTCACCAGGTGGATGCCGGCATTGGCATCGGCGTATGTGCCCGAAGTCGCGGTGACCGTGGCGCTTTCGCTGCCGATGAAGCCGGTGAGCAGGAAGTTGCCCGGCGTGAGCAGGGCCGCCGTGGAACCGTCATAGGTCTTGGTGGGATTGCCGAGGATCACGGCGGCCAGCACGGCCTGCGTGATCGTGCCCGCGCCGCTGGCGCTGGCGGGCAGGACGTAGTTCAGCAAGGACGTGCCGCTGTTCGCCACGAAGTCGGCGCTGCCGAGCGCGGCGGTGACGGTGCGCGCGCCGGCATTGGCGCTGTCGTAAGTGCCGACCGTCTCGGTCACCGTGGCGCCCTGCCCGGCGATGAAGCCGGTGAGCGCATAGTTGGCGCTCGTCAGGCTGGCAGCCGTGGTCGCGTCGTAGACCTTGGTGGGATTGCCGAGGATGGTGGCGGTCAGCACGGCGCGTTCGATCAGGCCGATGCCGGTGGCCTGGGTGGGGAGGATGTAGTTGTCGAGCAAGGTGTTCGACTGGGGCGCGAAGTCCCCCGCGCCCAGCGTGGCGGTGATCTGGCGGAACCCGGCATCGGGCGCGGCGAACGTGCCGCTGGCCTGCGTCACCGCGGCGCCCTCGCCCACGGCGAAGCCCGTCATCTGGTAATTGCCCGGAACCAGCGTGATCAGCGTCGTGCCGTCATAGGTCTTGACCGGGATGCCGACGATGGAAGCCGCCAGCGTGGCCTTCCCTATCAGCCCCGCGCCCGTAGCGCTGACCGGCAGGACGTAATTGTCCAGCAGCGTACCGGCGCCGGCAACGAAGTCTCCCGCCACCAGGCTGGCCGTGACGGTGCGCGCACCGGCGTTGGGGCTGTCGTAGACACCGATGCTGCGCGTCACGCTGGCGCTCTCTCCGGTGACGAAGCCGGTGAGTGCGTAGTTGCCGCTGGTCAGGCGGGCGGCGGCGTTGCCGTCATAGACTTTGGTGGGCGTGCCGACGATGGCGGCGGAAAGCACGGCGCGGTCGATGGTGCCGAGGCCGGCGGCCTCCACCGGCAGGACGTAGTTGGCAAGGTCCGTGCCGGCCCCGGCGACAAAGTCCCCGCTGCCGAGCAGGGCGGTGACCAGTCGGGTGCCCGCATTGGCGCTGCCATAGGCGCCCAGCGCCTGCGTGATGCTGGCGCTTTCACCCGAGACGAAGCCGGTCAGCTGGTAATTGCCGGAGGCCAGCGTGGCCAGGGTGGTGCCGTCGTACGTCTTGGTGGGATTGCCGACGATAGCGGCGGAAAGCGTGGCCTGCCCGATGGTGCCCGCGCCGCTGGCGCCGAGCGGCAGGACGTAGTTCGACAGCAGGGTGCCGGAATTGGCCGTGAAGTCCCCGCTGCCGAGCACGGCGGTGACGGTACGCGCGCCGGCATTGGGGCTGTCGTAAGCGCCGATGGCCTGCGTGACGCTGGCGCCTTCGCCTGTGACGAACCCGGTGAGCTGGTAATTGGCACCGGTGAGGGCCGCCACCGTGTTGCCGTCATAGGTCTTGGTGGGATTGCCGACGATCGCCGCCGAGAGCACGGCCTGGTTGATGGTGCCCGCCCCGCTCGCCGTGGTCGGCAGGATGTAGTTGGAGAGGAGCGTGCCCGAACCGGCGACGAAGTCACTGTCGGCGAGGTCTGCGGTGACGGTGCGCGCGCCGGCATTGGCGCTGTCGTACCGCCCCGATGTCTGCGTTACCGTGGCGCTTTCGCTGCCCATGAAGCCGGTGAGCTGGTAGTTGGCCGTGCCCAGGATGGCGGCAATGGTACCGTCGTACGTCTTGGTGGGATTGCCGACGATCGAGATGCCCAGCAAGGCCGGGTTGATCGTGCCGTCGCCGCTCGCGCTTGTCGCCAGCACGTAGTTGGAGAGCAGCGTCCCGCTGTCGGCGTCGTAATTGCCGGCGAGCAGCGCAGCGGTAATCGTGCTGATCCCGGCATTGGCGCTGGCATAGGCGCCCTGGGTCTGGTTGATCGTCGCGCCCTCTCCGGTGACGAAGCCGGTGATCTGGTAATTGCCCGCGGCCAGCGTCGCGGCGGTCGTGCCGTCATAAGTCTTGGTGGGATTGCCGATGATCGAGACGTTCAGTGTGGCCGGAGTGATCGTGCCGATGGGCTGAGCCAGGACCGTGCCGGAAATGCTGTAGTTGGCAGCGTCGCCGCCTGCGAGCACCAGTCCCATCAGCGAGACATTGATGCCGCTCGCCACGTTCTTGTCGGCGTATTCGCCGGTGATCCCGGCTGTATTGACGGTCACGTCATCGCCCGAGACCACGCCGGTCAGGGTATAGGCGGAAGACAGCGTCGGCAGCGTCACGTTGCCGTCATAGGTCTTGGTCACCCCGACCAGCTGGATCAGTGCCTGGGTGATGTCCGCCGAAAGGCCGGTAGGCTGCACCAGCACGTAGTTTCCGAAGTCATCGGCGAGAGCATAGCCGAAGGCGGTCACCGGAATGTCGGTGCCGACATTGCGGCTGTCGAACGTGCCCGCCGCCCCCGTGGAGACCAGCGAGACGGTGTCTCCGCTCACGACATTGACCAGCGCGGCATTCGTGCTGTTCAGCGTGGCGGCGGTGGTGCCGTCGTAGACCTTGTCGTTCGCCACTACCCCGCTGATCGTCAGTACGCGCTGGTCGATCGTGCCCGCGCCGCTGGCGGAGACAGGCAGGACGTAGTTGGACAGCAGCGTGGCGCCAGTGGCCGAGAAGTCCCCGCTGCCGAGCACGGCGGTGACCGTGCGTGCGCCCGCATTGGCGCTGTCGTAGAGGCCGCTGGTCTGCGTCACCGTCGCGCCCTCGCCCGCGACGAAGCCGTTGAGCTGGTAGTTCGCGGAAGTCAGGCTGGCCAGGTTGTTGCCGTCATAAGTCTTGGTGGGATTGCCGATGATCGCCGCCGTCAGCTGGGCCTGCGTGATCGTGCCGATGGGGCCGGTCACATCGTTGCTGACGAAATAATTGCCCGCGCTGGCGCCCGACAGGGCGAGATTGCGGACCGTCACCGACATGCCGGAGCCGACATTGGCACCGGCATTATATTGGCCCGAGACGCCCGAGGTGTCGGCATTGACGGTGTCGCCGGTCAGGACCCCGGTGAAGCCGTAGCCGGTGGAGGCGGAGGGCAGCGCCGTGGTGCCGTCATAGACCTTGGTCACGGAAGCCAGGATGATCTGGAGCGGGTCGATCCGGGCGGTGAGGCCCTGGGCCTGCACCAGGTTATAATTGCCCGCATCGGTCCCGGAAACCGTGTATCCGCTGGTCGTCACGTTCCAGAAGCCGGCGTTGGCGGTGGGGTTGCCCGCGCCGTCCACGAAAGTGCCGGTGCTGGCGGCGGTGTCCAGCACGACCACGTCGCTGCCGAGCACGCCGCTGAGGCCGGTGCCGCTGTTGTCCAGCGCGGCGAGCGCGCTCTGATTGTACGTCTTGTCCAGCGCGGTCGCGCCGATCACGTTGAGGGTTGCGGGCGTGATCGTGCCGATGGCGGCATTGGTCACGCTGGATGCGATCGTGTAGTTCAGCGCATCGGTGCCGGTGATGGCAAGGCCGGACAGCGTCACCAGCTTGCCGGTGCCCACGTTCTTGTTATCGTAATTGCCCGAGATGCCGGCGGCATCGACGCTCACCGTGTCTCCCGCGATGACACCCGAAAGCGTGTAGGCGCTGCCCACGGTGGGAAGGCCGTTCGTGGCATCGTAGACCCGCGTGACGGAGGCAAGCTGGATCGTCGCTTCGGTGATGTCCGCCGCAAGGCCCACAGGTTGCAGCACGATGTAGTTCGCCGCATCCGTCCCGGCGGCGGTGTAGCCGGTGGCCGTGACCGGAATGTCGACGCCCACGTTCTTGGTGGCGAACTGCCCACTTGCCCCGCCGGAAACCAGCGTGACGACATCGCTGCCGAGAATGCCCGTCAGCGAGCCCAGCGAACTGTCCAGCCCGGCCAGCGTGGTGCCGTCATAGACTTTGTCCAGCGCGGAAATGCCCACCACCTGCAGGCTGGCCGGCGTGATCGTCCCCGCACCGGAGGCGGAAACCGGCAGGATGTAGTTGGCAAGCTGGGTGCCTGCCCCGGCGGTGAAGTCGCCCGCGCCCAGCGTGGCCGTGACCACCCGCGCGCCGACGTTCTTGCTGTCGTAGGAGCCCAGGGTCTGCGTCACGTCCGCGCTCTCGCCCGCCACGAAACCGCTGAGGCTGTAATTGGCGGTGGTCAGCGTGGCGGCCGTGGTGGCGTCGTAGACCTTGGTGGGATTGCCGATGATGATCGCGCTCAGCGCCGCCTGGGTGATCGTGCCGGGGCCGGAAATGCTGGTGGGCAGGACATAGTTGGACAGCAGCGTACCGGCATTGGCCCTGAAGTCCGACACCACCAGCGTGGCGGTGACGGTGCGCGCGCCCGCGTTTGCACTGTCGTAAGCGGCCCCCGCGGACTGCGCGATCGTGCCGCCCTCTCCGGTGATGAAGCCCGAAAGCGCATAGTTGGCGGAGGTCAGCGAGACCTGGGTGGTGCCGTCGTAAGTCTTGGTCGGATTGCCGACGATGCTCCCGGTGAGCGCCAGCGGATTGATGTCCGCCGTCAGCCCCGAGGGCTGCGAAAGCGTGTAATTTCCCGCCTGCGCGCCCGAGATGCCGTATCCGCCCACGTTGACGCGCAAGTCCGTGCCGACGTTGGACTGGAGGAAGGCCGCCGAGGAACTGCCGCCGTCCAGCGCCACGTCGTCCCCCGGCAACACGCCCGAGAGCGTCGCCGCGCCCGAGAGCGTGGCCGCGGTGGTGCCGTCGTAGAACTTGTCGAGCGCGGTGAGGTTGGCAATGGTCAGCCCGCGCGGGGTGATATTGGCCACCAGGCCGCTGGGCTGGAACAGGGTGTAATTGCCCACGTCCGCCCCGGCCACCGTGTAGCCCGAAGCCGTCACCGCGATGCCGTTGCCGACATTGGCCGTGGCGAACGTGCCGGTGGAGGCCGATGGGTCCAGCGTCACGTCATCGCCGGTAACCAGCCCGTACAGCGTCGCCGTCCCGGCCAGCTGCGCCAGCGTCGTCTGGTCGTAGACCTTGTTCTGGGCGCTGATGCCCAGCACGTTGAGCGGCGCGGGCGTGATCGTGCCGGGGCCCACCGCTTCGGTGGGCAGGGCATAGTTGGTCAGCAGCGTGTTCGCCCCGGCCACGAACTCCGATGCCGAAGCCAGTGCAACCAGGATAGAGCGCGCACCGGCATTGCGACTGTCATAATTGCCCACGCGGGACAGCACGGAAATGCTCTCGCCGCTGACGAGGCCGGAAATCGCGAAGTTGCCGGAGGTAAGCCCGATCCGCGTGGTGCCGTTGTAGACGCGCGTGGGGTTGCCGATCACGCTGGCCGTCAGCGGCGCACGCAGGATCGTGCCGATGCCGGTGGCCTCGGTGGGCAGGGTATAGTTGGCGAGGTTGGTGTTGGCGAAGGGATCGAAGTCGGTCGGCGCAAGCTGCACGGTCACCGCCTGCGGCCCGGCATTGGCACTGCCATATTCGCCCACCGTCTGGGTGATCGTGGCCCCTTCGCCGGCGATGAAGCCGCTCAGCGTGTAGTCGGCGGGGGTCAGCGTGGCGATGGTATTGCCGTCGTAGACCTTGGTGGGATTGCCGGTGATGTCGACGACGATCACGCCTGGGCCAAGGTTGCGCCGCACGATGGTGCCAAGGCCGGCGACCGGCGAAGGGATGATGTAGTTCGACAGCAATGTGCCGGGATCGGTGGTGAAATTGCTGGCGTCGAGATTGGCCGAAACCGTCCAGATCCCGGCGTTGGACGAGGAATAGGTGCCCTGGCTCTGCGTGACTGTCCCGCCTTCCCCGGTGACCCAGCCGTCCACCTGGAAGTTCGATGGCCCCAGAGAGGCATTGGCATTGCCGTCGTAGGTCTTGGTGGGATTGCCGATGATGGTGATGTTCAGGGGCGCGGGGGTGATCTCGCCCTGGATCGCGCCCACCGTGGGGAGGCTGTAGTTCGACAGCAGGGTATTCGGCCCTGCCACGTAGTCCGACGGACTGAGCGAGATGGCGATGTCCCAGATGCCGACGTTCTTAGAGGCATAGTCCAGCGCGGAGGCCTGATTCAGCGTGATGGATTCGCCGGAAACGAGATTGCCCAGCGCCACTTGCGAGGATGTCACGATGGCGGAGGTCGACCCGTCGTAAACCTTGGTCGGCATGCCGCTGCCGGTTACCGACAGCGGACGCGGCGTGATCGCGGCGCTCAGCGTGGACGAGAAGCTGAGGTCGTAATTGCCCGCATCGGCCCCGCTCAGGCTGAGGCCGTCGATCGTCACCGGAATGCCCGTGCCGACGTTCTTGGTGGCGAAAGTGATCTGCGCGCCCGGACCGGCGACGGGGATGATGTCGTCCCCCGCGAAGAGGCCTGAAACCTGGAGGCCGCCCGTGTTGACGCCGCCGAACAGCGTGCCGTCGTAGACTTTGTCGTTGGCGGTGAGCCCGGACACCACCAGCGCGGCGCGGGTGATGTTGGCAGCCAGCCCGCTCGGCTGCGCCACCACGTAGTTCCCCGCGTCCGCGCCGCTCAGTACGACGCCGGTGGCCGTCACTGCGATCGCATTGCCCACGTTCTTGGTCGCAAAGACGCCGCTCGAACCGGAGAAGTCCAGCATCACGTCATCGCTGCCCACCACGCCGAAGATCGTGGCGGAGCCGGTGTTCAGCACGGCCGCCGTGGTGCTGTCGTAGACCTTGTCGTCCGCCACGATGCCGCTGACGATCAGCGAGGCCGGGGCGATCTGCCCCGCGCCGGTGCCGATGGTGGGCAGGATGTAGTTCGACAGGCTGGTCCCTGCCCCGGCGGTGAAGTTGGGCGCCGCGAAGGTGGCATTCACGGTGCGCGCACCGGCATCGGGCGCATCGTAGGCCGCCGTGGCGGCGGCGCCGACGGCGATGGACTCTCCGGCCGCCACCCCGGTCAGCTGGAAATTGGCCGAAGTGAGAGAAACCGCCGTCGTGGCGTTGTAAGTCTTGGTGGGGTTGCCGATGATCGCCGCGGTCAGCGCCATGCGGTTGATCGTGCCCGTTGCGGCCGTGACGCTGGGCGTTGCCACGGCATAGCCGAAGACGGGAATGCCGCCGTGGGTCGCTTCGAAATTGGTGGCGGTAACGGCAATGCCGGTGGCGGCGTTCTTGTCCGCGTATGTGCCGTCCAGCGTCCAGTCGTCGCTATTGATGAGGCCGGTGACGGTGACGTTGCCATCGTCGAGGAAGGCAGTGGTGGTGCCGTCGTAATCCTTCACTACCGGCCCCAGCGTGAAGCTCACGCTCGGCGCGGCGGCATAGAGCAGCCCATTGCCGCCTGCTGCCGGAGCCGTGCCGGCGGGCGCGGCATATTGATAGAAGTCCGGTATCAGGCCGCCCGGGCTGTCGGCGGCCGGGTCGTCCGAATAGACCAGCCAGTTCCCCCCCGCCGAGAGCGCGCCCGCACCGGCCTGGTTGGTGAAGCTGCCCGTGGTCAGCGTCACGTTCCCGGTTGTCGCGGCAAGCTGCCCTGCGGCCGAAAGGGTGGTGGCTCCGGCCGCGCTGGCCGTCACGGCAGTGGCGGTGACGGCAGCGTTGACGCCAAGCGCATTACCGGCGGTGAGCGTGACCGAGCCGCCGCCGGAAATGGGCTGGTCGACCGTGATGTCATTGAGCGCGTCAAGCGTCAGGCCGCCCGTGCCGGTCCAGATCACCGGAGCGACCACGGTGATGTTGCCGCTGCCCCCGGTGCCGCCCGCCGTCGTCTGCTGCGTGACGTCGCTTCCGGCATTGAGCGAAGTGACGATCGTGGTCGCCGCCGCCGTGTCGATCACGATGTCGTCGGGATCGAGCAGCCATTGCCCGCCGCGACCCGCCAGGATCGTCGCCGCGCCAAGCGTGAATGCGCGCCCGGATGTCTCCACCCTTCCCCCGCCCGCGCCCCCGCCTTCGGTGCCGTCGGCGCGGATCTCCGCGCCGCTTTCGATCCGGGTGACCTGGGCGATATCTTTCCCGCTCGCGAAGGCGGCCGTGCCCACCAGCACTTCGCCGCCGCGCGTTCCCGAGGCGTCGATAAGCGCGCCCGCCGCGATCTGCACCTGCTGTCCATTGACGCCGATCGTGCCGCCGCTGCCGTCGGCCGCCCTGGCCGCCAGCGTTCCGTCCACCACCACCGTGCCTGAAGGCGCCGTCAGCCACAGCTCGCCGTCGATCGTGGCCGTGCCAGTGGCCTGGACCAGGCCCTCGCGGTTGCCCGCCAGCGCGAAGACATTGCCGTTCGCCGCCTTGAGCGCGGCCGCAGCCGCCTCGATCCGGCCGGTCTGGGTCACGTCGCCGCCCGTGCCGGTCCCGGCTGCGTAGGAGACGTAAATCCCGTCCGCCTTGCCATCGGTGGTCGCCAGCAGCACGTCGTCGGCCGCAGCCAGCGTCACGCGCCCGTTCGCCGCGGTGATGAGACCGCTGTTGGTCACCGAGCGGGCGATGAGGACCACGCTGCCCTCGCCCCCGTCCTGACCGACGCCCGCGGTAATAGTACCTTGGTTCTCGATCCCCCCGGCCGAAGTCCCGCGCGCGTGCAGCGCCCCACCCGCCATGAAGGCGGCCGGATCGATCGCCCGCGTGGAGCCGACGAAACTGCCCCCCGTCAGCACTTTGCCGCCCGGTCCCACGATCATCCCGGCCGGGTTCATCAGGTAGACCGAGCCGCTGGCCGAAAGTGTGCCGTCTATGCGCGAGAGTTGCCCGCCCATCACCCGGTTGAGCGTCGCGCCCGCGGCATTGTCGATGCGGACCTTACGGTCGGTGCCGATGGAAAAGTCGCCCCAGTCGATCACCGCCCGGTTGGAGCCCTGAGTGATCGTCATCGTCGTGCCGGCGACGGAGATCGTGCCCGATCCGCCCGTGAACACCCCGCCCGTCGGCAGCCCCGGCGCCTCGGCCAGGGCCGGTGCGGAAAGCAGCAGCGCCGGAGCCAGCAGCGGCAGGAGCATGGGCCGCAGGACGGGCCGCAGGACCGGCCCCCGGACCGGCCGAAGCCCTGCCGCGGGGAGCCGCCCCAGCGACGTGGTCCGGAGCATGTTCGAACGAATGCGTGCAGATCGGTGCATAAAACCTCGCTGCCCACCCGACTCGCTTGGTACGATCCGCCCGCCCCGCAGGACATCGGGGATTCCCCCTATTGGTTGGGGTAAATGTCGGAGAAGCGGATCAATTCACCGTGCCTGTAACCGCTGGAAATGGCCTCTTCCGCGCGCCGCACCGCCTCTCGGTGGGGGTGACGGGCCGCGGAACAGCAGAGTGGATGACGCGAATTCGCGGATCGCGCCCATGGCGGCGTCCGAGTTTCGCCAGCCCGGTATCCTCCGGCATCATCGCCAGCCCGGTTGGAGCCTTCCAACACGCGGCGAAGTAACGCAGGGTTCAAGCTTCAGGACGCAGGATCGCTCATCGCGTCGGCTCCTCTTCGGCCGAGCCGTCCTCGCGAAAGCCGAGCCGCATCGATCCGCCGCTCAGGCGCGCTATCGCCGCTTCCAGTGCTGCGCCTTCCAATGCCACCAGCCCCCGCTCCGCCGCGCGGCGGGCCCTGCCCTTGACGATCGCGCGCACCGCCGCTGCCGTCAGCGCCTGCTCGCCGATGGCATAGTCGACGCGCGCGGGCCGCGCCGTGCGGCCGCCAAGACGGCCCTCGCCCTGCCGGTGGTTCCACGCCAGCTTGCGCAGCGGCACGGCATCGGCGCCGCTGCGCGCCTTGACCCGCCGCACCGCCACCCGGCGAAACAGCGGGCCCTCGCGCAGATCCGCTGCCGCGATCCAGGCACGGAGCCGCCTCAAGGTATCGCCCGGCAGTGGAACCACGCGCACCGTTTCGCCGCCTTTCCGGGGGGGAATGCGCAATTCCTCCGCCTCCAGCGCAAGATCGCTCAGGGTCAAGGCGACGAGTTGGGAAACCCGCAGTCCGCAATCGCTGCCCAGAGACAGCAGCGCTCCATCCCTCAGGCCCGGCGGATCGGCCTCGCAGGCCGCCAAGAGCACCGCCAGCGTGATCGCCCTGCCCTGCTCCGCCCCCTCACCCCCGTCGCCGGAACGGAGCGCGGCCAACTGCCGCTGTCCGCCCTTGGCGCGCCCTTTCATCGCCAGCAAGGTACCGCGCACCCGGTCGGCCAGCGCGGGATTCGCGCATCCCAGCATCTCGTGAACCGCCCCCAGCGATGCCAACCGCCGCGCTGCCGTGGCGGGCTTGAGCCCCCGTGCTTCGCAGTCCTCGATATAGCGCACCAGACGCGCCTCACCGGCCGGAAGCCCGGTCAGGCGCCGTTCCCGGCAAAAGGTGGCGTAATCGTCAAGATCGCTCGCCAGCGCCTTCACGCTCGCCGCGGCCCGGGGAGCGATGGCAGCGCGGAAAGCCGCAGCATCCAGGGCGTGGTCCGATGCCCACAAACTGCCGACAAGCGCCAGGAGCTGAGCATTGCGATCGATGGCGCCACCAGTCCGGCGCTGGGGCAGAGACTGCTTTCCGGCCGCATGGACTATGACGATCGCATCGTTCTCCCCACTGCCCGCCGCCGACATTCTGGCGACACGAATTGCGGCCCCATCGCCTTTGCCGCCCTGATGCAAGTCATGCTCCTCCGGCGGCCGAGCGCCCGAGTTCAGCCCGCCCTCTTCCATCGCTACAACCTGCTCACCTCGCCCGTCCGCTGTAATGGCACCCTCACTCCTTCGATGCGCCCCCCAAAAAGGGCGGAATTCCGCCGCCAGCGAGACTATCGGCAAAGTGGCGAGCGGCATCGAGCGCCGCTTCCTTACCGCAGTTAACGGCGCGTCCGACCGCTGCGCACCCAAGGACCGCGCCTGCCTTCCGCACCTCGACTATACCACGTTTCGATTATCGATAGTGAGGCAAATCTTGACACCAGCAGGTGCAAAGCTAACTTGATTTAAGTTCCACTTGGTGCAGTCCATTGTTTCAAGGGCGTTTTATGCAGCCGGATCCATTACACCCCCTGAAACCCGCCCCGATCACGCTCTGCGCCCTGCTTCTGGGCCGCATCCAGATCGGCATTTCGCGGGCCAGTGACGCCGCCCTGCCGGTTCTGGCCGCCCGGTCGATCCGCGAAAGCCTCCTGACCGCGCTTCGACAGGAAGGCCACGAATTCACCGAAAGCCGATTCTTCACCTGGTTTGCCGGGCTGGACACGCTTTCGGAGGGCTCGCCCGCCAGTTTACGCCCTCCCAAGGCCCTCTGCCAAGCCATTCTAACCGAATTCCGGCACAATCCCTGGCCTCCCCTCGCCCTGGCCGCCGAAGCCCTTCTGCGGGCTTTCATCGCCCCCAGCGACCTCCACCTCGGAACCGAGCACGAGGACGCCCATACCGCGGTCCAGGCCGCGCACGCGCTGATCGCCGCCATCGACAGCCCAGAGGACGCCCTCCCCTTTCACGCCGCCGCCCGCCTGTTCGCTGCCGCGGCCCGTTCGCCGCACTTCGCCCGCCAGATGCCCAGCCTCGCTCTGGTTCGCGGCATGGCCATGGAACAGCGCCCTACCGGCCATGCAGGCTGGGCCTTGGACATCCTCGCCGGGCACTACCTCTCGCCGCGTCACGGGCTCCCTGCCGCGCTGCCTCTACCGGGCCTCGTGGCACTGCCCGCGGGACTTCCCGATAGCGATGACCCCGATGTTGCCCAGGAGGCGATAGCCGCTCTGCACGGCGCCTTCTCGCGGATCGATCGCTGGCTGACCGAAGCCGAACGCGACGGCGCCCGCATCTCGGCAGGCTTGCACGACCGTCGCAGTTCCGGCCGCGCGCGGGAACTGGCCGGCTATCTCGCCGGGTTCGGCCCGCTGCGCGGCGCGCAGATCGAAGCCCTGATCGGCGTCTCGCGCCCCGGCGTCCGCGTCCTGACCACCACCTTGAGCGACGCCGCCCTCATCGAGACCCATGTTTCGCGCAACGCCGCGCGCATCCACGCCTACCTGCCCTGGGAACCCGAAGCGCCCGCACCGCCACCGGCGCAGGAGAAGTTCACCCCCTCGCGCGAGGCCATCGAAGATTACGAAGCCTCCATGCGCGCTATCGAGGACCTGTTGAACCGCACCGCCGCCAGAGACGGCGAGGACTGACGCCGACGAGTGACTATGCCCTCCGTCGACGGCGGCGCTCTTTACAATCGCCACCGTTCGCCTGGAGGGCGCTCGGCTTGCCAGCCTCTGCCGATCCAGACGCGGCGCAAGGCAAACGGTCACGGCCCAGAAGAGATGACCCGGGTTGTTCGTCGCCTCGCCTCTCCGCGCGAGGGGGACGGGTTTGCCGGCGAGGTGGCAGGTTGACCTGACCCGGGCCGAATTCTGGTGGACCAGGCCGAAAAACGGCCCTCCAGACCGATTTCAGCGCTCTTCACACGAATTTTCGCGGAAAATCGCGGTTTTCCAGCACCCTGAAAGCGGCCTTCGTAGAGCGCCGAAACCGGCCTAGGGTGGGGTAAGGGTCCACCACAGCCCTGGGAGCGCTCTACGGGCTTCTCAGGGCAAAAATTTGACATGCCAGACGCGAGATGGGACCTCGGGCGCTGCGGTTTGAATCAATATGCGCCTCAAGGTCCGAAAATTGATTCAACTCGCGTTTCCGCGGCCGGCAAACGCGGCTGTCTTGCGGTTCGTCCGAAGCGGCTCTGCACGCGAGGCAGCGGAAGGAAAGGCCCGCACTCTTGGCACCCCTTTTCAACCCGGCGCAGCCCTCTCCCCCATTTCCCCCTAAAGGCAAACTTCGTGCGGAGCGGTTAGAAAGGTGTTTAGAGGGATTCTGTTAGAAGAAGTTAGACCGCCGGGATCTGCGCTGCAGCGCCACGAGTCCCGCGATTCGCATTTTCGGGCCATTCCCGAAGTGTCGTTGCTTCGTTCCTGAAGTGTCGTAGGACCTGTTCCCGAAAGGTCGAACGCGTGTTCCTGAAAGGTCGACGTGGTGTTCCCGAAGGGTCGAAACATGCGGTTTGGGCGTTCCCGGTGTGTCGAAGGCCTGAATTTCCGTCGTATATTTGAATCACTTTCCAAAGGGGTCGGTGTGGAAAGGTTCAATCGCGCTGCTCTCACGCCAGCCTTCGTCGCGTTGCCGCTTCGCTTTACCTCCAGACGCGACACTTCGGGAACGGCCCGATCGGCGAACGACCAGAGACAGACGTGAGAAGAGGGGATGCGTTGAGAACGGGCGCTTGCGGTCGTCAGGATGACCTGCGCAAACGGGCCTATGTGCGACTGGGAATTTCGAGTTTCCTTTCCCCATCGAGAGAGGTCCCCGGGCCTCTTCATCGCCTTCCCTCTACTTGAGAGCAATCGCGGTTGGCGTCGAAATGAAGGAGGGGCGCCTGCCGCCACGTCCGCGCCTTGCCGAATAGGGCGCGTCCGGGACGCAGAGACGGGGAGCGCGCAGCGATGCTGGGCCAGAGCTAGTGCCGGAATGGGCAAAGACAAAGGCCCCGAAGCGGTTGTCGCTTCGGGGCCTTCGGTCTGAGGTCTGCGGCAGGATCGGGGAGCGGTCAGCCCCGCAAGTTGCGACCGTGTTTTTCGTGGTGGCGCTTGACCCAGCCCACGAAGGCGCGCTGCCAGTCGGCGGGGGTGCGGTCGGGAGAGGCGGCGATCCAGCGTTCGAACTCCGCATGCAGGGCGTGGAGGTCCCAGCCCGGGCACGTGCGGCGCAAGTGGTCGATGGTCTCGTCGGTCATGAAACCGCGCGTTGCGGCTTCCGACAGGCCGATGACGGTGCGGCGGATGAGGTGGCTGGCGTCGACCACGGGTTCATTCGGCGAGCCCGCGCGAGCGGCCGGAGATGTTGCCGAGACAGTTTGGGATGCGACCGGTTTCCCCGGGGAAACGGCGGTGCGGGCGGCGGCTGTCGCGGTGACCTTGCGGGGACGGGCAGGGGCCTTGGGAGGCATCGCCGCCTCGGTGGGCAGGGGCGCGCGGGGGGTGGCGAAGGCGCGATCGATGGCCTGTTCCATCTCGTCCTCGTTCGCGGCGGGACTGGCAGGCAATCCCTTTTCCGCGCCGCCCTTGCCATCGACGCGGCGCATGCGGATCATCGGCTCACCGTCGCGCGCGGTTTCCAGCGACAGCGCGTAGCCGGGAAGATCGTCCTTCTCGACCAGCTTCAGCATCTCGAACTTGAAGCGGCGGTATTGTCCTTCCGCGCCGGACTTCTCGAAGAGCACCGGCATGGAAATCGCAAAGCCGCCCTCGCCCGCGCCGCCGGCGTGCTTGCGTGCGACTTTGTAGAGCCAGCGCTCGCGGCCGCCGGTGATGTCGAAATAGGCCCGATCGATGGAGAGCACGCCGCCCTTCATCATCACGCCTTCCCAGAACCAGTTCGACAGTTCGATGGTCATGCCGCGCGAGCGTTCGGTGCGCTCGTCTACAAGCTGGGTCCAGCCATCGAGCCAGGAGAAGGTCGCCTCGCGGCGGTTCTCGGCACGGATGTTGGTCTTGATCGTCGTCGCCACGAGCCGATCGAGCGCCTGGCTGAGCAATTCGTAGGCGCGGCCCGTGGTCGGCCGGCCGATGGCGCGCAGCAGGTCATAAGGCATGAGGTGCAGCTTGCGCGGCACATCGTTGACGCCGCGGCGCGCCATGTCCGCGAGCATGCTGGCGCAGTAGATCAGGATGTCGGCATCCCAGATCGTGGCCATGCCGTAGTCCGGGTTGGCCGAGACATGGACCCAGAGCTTGCTGTCGGGGCTGGTGTAATCGATCGGCTTGACGCGCTTGGACTTTGCGAGGCTGAAGAAGGGACGCTCCATCATCTCGCGCTGGTCGCGCATCGGCAGGTCCGCGATATACGGAAGGAACAAGTCGAACTGTTCAGAGGCCGTCTCTTTGCGTGGGCGACTCATTATCTCATTCCGAAGTCAGGACGGTGGACACAGGTTCACCCGGACACCGCGTTTCCCTGTTTCCCCGGGGAAACAAGAATCGGCGGATTCGGGTGATTCCCGGCATAATGGCGGCGCGCGCGGGGCTGGGCAAATGGCCGGAACGCTTGCTTGTGCAGAACTTGTGCGTGGTTTCAGGCGCCTGTGCGGCGGCCTGCGAGCTAGTCCGGACCGGCGATGGCTCCTCGACTCCGAGCCGGGGGCGAGGGCAGGGGGCGTTTCCCCGGGGAAACACCGAAAGCGCAGCGGGTGCGGACATAAAAAAGCAGGGGTGGCGCCCCTGCTTTTCGATCCGTCTTTCGGCAATGGAGGGAAGAGGGGGGCCGTTTCGACGTTCTCGAAAAGCCAGGCCGCCTTCTTCCCTCCCGGTGTCATGTCTGCAGCCCGCGTCCCTCGCCATCGAGCTGGATGAGCAGGTTGCGCACGGCATTGACCACTTCGTCGCGGCTTGCACCCGAACCCGCGTGGAGACGGAGCGTCACGCCCTGCCGGTTGCTGGTCTGGACCGAGGCCATCGTACGGCCGTGGCGCGATACGACGACCATCGGATCCGGCTTCACCCGCTCGGCGTCGGGCGCCGAGAGCAGGGCCTTGAGAACGTCCGCGGCGGGAAGGGTAGGGCGTCCATCGGCGCGGCGACCGGCCTGCTCACGCGCGAGGCGCGCCGCTTCCTTGCGCACGGCGGCGGCCTTGTCCTTATCGTCCAGCAACTGGGCCAGCGGATAGGCGGGCTTGAGCTGCACGTCGGCCGGCGAAGCGAAAGCCGAGAGCACCGCGTCGGGAATGGCGGCGACCTTGAGCATTTTCGACAGCCAGCCCTTGGAGAGCTTCAGCCGTTCGGCCATGCGGGTCATGTGGTTGCCGTAGTGGTCGCGCAGGGCCTGGGCGTAATTGCGGGCCCGTTCGAGATCCGAGACGTCCTTGCGTGCGCGGTTTTCGAGGTCGGCCAGACGGAACGCGGCTTCGTCATCCAGTTGGGCGACTTGCGCCACGAACTGCATGTCCGGATAGGAATGGCCGCGCAGCCAGGAGATCGACCAGTGGCGGCGGGTGCCGGCGATCACTTCGTAGTCGTGATCGGCATCGCCTTCGACCCGGCGCACGACGGCAGGGACTTTCTGCCCCCCTTCGGCGATGATCGAATCGATCAGTTCCTGGCAGGACTCTTCCGAGAGATGGGCATAGGACCGGGCATTGCCCGGCCAGATCCGCACGCGTGCCGGATCGAGCAGGAGCTGGGTGACCTGCCGCACTTCGCCGGTGGCGACACGGGCGAGGGCGCTCTCGCGCCCCAGCAGCGTGGTGCCGCGCGTCCTTTCGGTGCGGGGCCTGCCTTCCAGGCCGCCTGTGTGCCCGGATACCTGCCCGGATGCGGACAGGGCCGATTGCGAAGTGGACGAGCCGTCCTCAGCCGCGACATTGGCGGCGGGCGCCGTGTCGTCATCCAGGTTCAGGTCGTCGTCGGAAAGCAGGGCGGCGAGATAGTCGGATTGCTTGCGGGCCATGGCTTACCTCAAAGATAGCTGGCGAGAAGAACGGCGAGAATCGCGATGGAACATATGACGAACAAATTCCTTGTAGGAAAACGTTTTTTCGTCCGTTGCGAGGAGCTTAGCCATTGACCAGCAAGTCCTCGTCCACCCGCTGCGAGCGGCCCCATCCGGTGCGTACCAGTTGTTCGATCTGGCCCAGGGCCTCGTCGAGATTGGCCTTGCAGCGCTTGTGCGTCCTCGGTGTGCCGATGGCCTTTTCCAGCTCGTAGACGGTCATCATGCGCAAGGCGGCATGGCTGATCTCGGCACTTTCCAGGATCGGCACCGGCAGCAGGGCCGGGCCGAACGTCTGCTCCATGATGGAGCGGACCATCTCGTGGCTGGGATCGTTGCCGTCGAACTTCGAGCAGATCAGGCGGACGAAGGAATAGTCCACCGAGATGCCCGCGCCCACCAGCTGTTCGAGCACCTGGTCCATCATCGAGAGGAACTGGACCGTCGAACAGAAGTCGGGCGTGGTGGCGGCCAGCGGCACGAGCAGCGCATTGGCGGCCTGCATCACCGCGAGCGAGATCGTGCCCAGCGCCGGCGGCGGATCGAGGATTACCACGTCATATTCGCGCGCCAGATCCATCAGGCCCTGCTTCAGCTTGCGGAAGCGTGCGGCCAATACCGACTGACCATCCGCACCCGCCGCGGCGAGTTCGTATTCCACGTCGAAGAGTTCGAGGTTCGAAGGGATCAGGTCGACATTGGGCCAAGGCGTCCGCTTGACCGCGTAGAGCAGGTCGGCCTGAGTGGGGTCGATCGAGAGGTAGGGGTAGAGTGTCTCTTCCCGCGTGATGTTGAAGTGCGGGTTGAAGCCGAACAGCGTGGTCGTGGTGGCCTGGCTGTCGCAATCGACGACGAGCACGCGGTAACCCTGCACCGCGAAATAGTGCGCAAGGTGCGTTGTGACCGTCGACTTGCCGACGCCGCCCTTGAAGTTCTGCACGGCGATCATCGCCGGAACATCGAGCGGCGCGCGGGCAGGGGAGGCGCCCAGAACTTCGCGCATGTGGAGCATTTCCTCCACCGTATAGCCCAGGCGGCGACCATTGCCGGCGGCGGGCGGCGGCGGCAGGCGCCCGTCGTCCTCGGCCATGCGAATCCGGTTGGTGGAGCAGCCGAGAAGTGTCGCGGCCTCGGCAATGCCGAAACGAACGTTGAGGCCCTTGCGGCTTTCGGGCAAGAAGGCCTTGCGCCGCAGCCGTTCGATCATCTTCTCTCCGGCTTGCGCCATTTCCGAGATACGGTCGACTTGTGAATGCATGTCCCGCCTGCAAAATACTTTTGAACGAGTTTGCAGGTATATGCCTGAGGCGATGTTCAGTCGAGCGCAAAAATCCGGGAAAGCATGACTATCTGTGGGTTTCTGGGACGTTGCGTCCGATCAGTGCGGCCATGCGGCAAAGGTCTCGGCAATAAACGGCGAAGCGGCGGAAGGATTCAATTCCCGGCCGCAGTGACGCACCGCGCGATGTCACTAGGTGATTCGCACGCCGCTACCAGTCCGCGCCATTGATGGTCTTGCCTGCGACTCTTTCCAAGCGCCCCCGCTTGGCGAGGTAGAGCCGGGCGTCCGCCTCGTCGAGCAAGACGGTCAGATCCTCCCTGCCGTTGCTGGTCACGACGGTGCCGATGGACGCGGTGATCGCCAGCGTCAGATCGCCCACCAGGAAGGGCTGGGCGATCGCCGCCACCAGCCTTTGCGCCAGGAACTCCGCTTCCTCGCCGCGATGAAGGCCATATTGGAGCACGGCGAATTCGTCTCCGCCCAGGCGGGCGACGATATCTCCGCTGCGGATCGCCCCGCGCAGCCGGTCCGCCACGAGGGCGAGCAACATGTCGCCGATGCTGTGGCCGTAATCGTCGTTCACCGGCTTGAAGCCGTTGAGGTCCAGATAATGCACCGCGATCAGCCCGGAAGACGAGATGAGGCGCGTGTTCTCGTCGAAGTATTCGCGCAAGGCGAGGCGATTGGGCAGGGCGGTCAGGCTGTCGCTGCGGGCCAGCGAGACCGAGAGCAGGCGCTTGCCGATCTCCGCCTTGACGATCTCGAAGCGCATTTTCAGCGCCTGCATCCCGCCGACCAGATAGGCCGCGGTGATCAGGGCCGTCCCTATATATAAAGGTGTGCCGTGCAGGGCCGCCGTGACGACGATCGGTCCCGCCGCCGCCAGCATCGAGAGATTGGCGATGGCCGGCCTTCGCCCGACGCCTGTGACCACGCCCGCGCAGAAACCCATGACGGTGCAGATCACCAGCATGTGTGCCTGCGGGTCCGGCAGGACGAATACTCGCGCGCCGAAAGTCCCCAGCAGGATCGCGAAGCCGACATAGGGAACGGCGAAAGCCACTTCGAGCCGCCGCGCCTCGGCCTTGGCGATCACTCCGGTCAAGGCGCGTTGCCGGAAGCGCCGGGCCACCTCGATGCGGGCGATCCAGGTGAGCAGCGCGGCCGAGCCGACCAGCAGAACCGCGCGGTCCTCGCTGGAATGGTAGACGAGAACGAAACAGACGAGAAAGATGACCAGCATGTAGAGCGCCTGCGCGATCGTCTCGTAGAGACTGCGCACGAGTTCGACATAGGCCCGCTCCGCCAGGCTTTCGACAGGCACCGTCTCCGCGGATGACGTTTCGCCCGGTGACGGGGTCATGGCTCTCTCCCAATTCCGCTTTGCGGATATTCTCTCTTCACCTCGTTGAAATCGTCGAGCCCCTCGGTAGTTGCCCGGGGAGCGCCGACGGCGAGGCGACTGCCTACTATACTTATAGCGCCACGGGATGAACGGATCGCTTATCATTTCCGGGGCAGGCGATGGACTTTGCAAGTCCGCCGGAGCGGTGATCGGCGCCGAACGGGCAGGGCGCTGCCTGCGTCCAGGGGCTAATTTGTAGCCGAAACGACCTATATCCGCTTTCCGCACCTTGCGGGCCTTTCCCCGCCCGACATGGGGTTGGAGCCGACCTGGCGGCGATTTGCGTAACTTGTCCAAGGTCGTTCTTGGGGCTCTCTTCGGCCGCCATAATCTAAAATAAGAACTATAAATCAGAGCGTTAATGAATTCGTCCCGGTGATCGTCATCGCCGCGATCAATCCCGGCGAAAACCCGGATATGGTTACCGATTTCCTGCCGGCCTTGCCGTTTTCCGCGCCCTGAAGCCGGCTTTGCGTAGCGCCGGCAACGGGGCTGCCCCGGCCGTGAGCCGGCAAACCCGCATAACCGCCTCGAAGCAGCCGCTCCGGCTCCAGTTCGGGATGCCGGGCGAGTCCATGTTCTTCATCTTGCGGGGAAAGCTCTTCCCACACTTCACTCCCGCAAACACCATCAGGCGATCACGAACCATGACGGCTTCGGCAATTCCCTCACCCCCAAGCCGGCCCCGGAGGCTGGCGCGAAAGCTGGGCCTGCTGATGGCGGGCCTCTTGCTTCCGTCGATGCCGTTCCAGGCCGCGCAGGCGCAGATCGCCGCGCCGTCTCCGCAGGCCCCGATCATCGACCGCGACCGCGTCGACCGGCAGGATCCCGACGTGCCGCGGGTGCCGGCACCGGCGCAAGTGCCGCAGGCGCAAACCCCGGTGGTCGCCACGCCAGCGGCACCTTCGGGCGGAGCCGGCGTCGCGCTGACCGGCCTGCAATACGAAGGCTCCACCCTGCCCAAGCCGCTGCTCGACAAGGCCGTCGCCGCTTTCATCGGCGCCCCGTTGAACCGGGACAACCTGCAGAAGATCGCCAACGCCCTCAGCACTACTTATGGGCAGAGCGACATCGCCTTCTTCGCGGTGTCGATCCCGCAGCAAGTGCCCACCGGCGGCGTGCTCACGGTCCGCGTGCTGGAGGGGCGCATCACCCGCTACACGCTGGACGGAAAGACGCGCAGCACGCCGACGCGCCTGATCGACGCGCAAGTGAAGCGCCTCCTGCGCGAGACGCCGACTCACAAGTCCACCATCGAGCGCACCATTTCCCTGCTGCGCGACATTCCCGGCCAGACCGTGCAGGCCAGCCTGAAGCAGACGCCGACCCCCGGCGAGCTGGCGCTCGACCTCAAGGTGGACCGCAAGCAAGTGGACGTCACGCTGAACGTCAACAACAATGGCATCGTCAATGTCACCACGGGCGTGCAGACCCAGCTTTCGGTCGCGGTGAACGGCGTGCTGCGCGAAGGCGATACCACGCGCTTCTCGGGGAACCTGCCGTTCAACCCGGATCGCTACCAGTTCTACTCGCTGAGCCACGCCACGCCGATCGGCTCCAACGGCACCACGCTGGGCGTCAGCGGCGCTTATGTCCGCACCAAGACGCGCGATTTGAACATCATCGGCGAAGCGAAGCAGGGCGGCATCGCCATCTCGCACCCGCTGATCCGCTCCTATCGCCGCAATCTCTCCCTGAGCCTTTCGCTCGACGGGACGAACAGCACCAATTACTTCCTCGATACGGCGTTCGGCGGTTTCAAGACGCGGGCTTTGCGGCTCGGCACGGTATGGTCGTCGATCGACAAGACTGGCGGCTATGCCATCTCCACCAGTCTGAGCCAGGGCCTGGATGCCTTGGGCGCGCGGCCGATCGAGGGCTATTCCGATGCCTCGTTCCGCAAGGCCAATGTGCAACTCACCGCGATCAAGGAATTGACCAAGGCCGTCTCCGTCAAGGCCACGCTGCGCGGCCAATATAGCGGCGACCGGTTGCCGACCACCGAGCGCTTCCCCTTGGGCGGCGAGGGCGCGGGCATGGCTTACCGCATCGGCATCATCACCTCGGACAAGGCAGCCGCGGGCAGTCTGGAACTGTCCTGGCGCGTCGCGGGCAAGCCAGCGGGTGCCACGCGCGGCCTGACCGTTTTTGCCTATACCGATGGAGCGCTGGCGCACAGCTACGAGCGACCAGCCTACCGACTGGCGGCTCAGGACTTTTCGCTGGCGACCGCAGGTGCCGGGGTAAGGGTAACGCCGGTCAAGGGCTGGACTGCGACTGCACAAATTGCAGTACCTGTCAAGTCTCCATCAGAGTTCTACAGTAAAAAGGCGCGGTTCTTCTTCAGCGTCAATCGGACGGTCTGATTTGCGCTTTTGCGTGTACGCAAAACGCCATGCGCTCTCCGTGCGAGCCTTTTCACTGGATCATGAAATTCACGCGTCGAAGGAATGGGGCGGACGATGAAGAATGTTTGGGAAGTCTGGACCAGTGCGTTCACCGATGCGGAGTGCGACGCCATCATCAAGCGTGCCGAGGGATATTCGGAACAGGACGCGACGATCGGGTTCTCCGGCAACTTGCGCAGCGATCTTGGTCATCGCACTTCGACAGTCCGCTGGCTGGACGCCGGGCGCGAGAAGGACATCGTTTCGCGCGTCATGGATTTCGTCCGCCCCTCCAACCGAACGAACTTCGGCGTGGAGATCGAAGCGCCTTACGAACTTCAGTTCACGGAATACCGCGCGACGAACAAAGGGCATTACGATTGGCATCAGGACGTGTGGCTCGAATCCACCCGGCCCTTTGCGCGCAAGCTGTCTGTCGTCGTCCAGCTATCCAACGCCAGCGACTACAACGGCGGTGCGTTCGAGTTCTTCGGGATCGCCAACCCGGCCGAGCAATTCGCGCCGCGTGGCAGTCTGCTGATCTTTCCGTCCTTCCTTCAGCACCGCGTACTGCCGGTGCTTGAAGGGACACGGCGCAGCCTTGTCACCTGGGTCGAAGGCCCCAACTGGCGTTGATCCGGGGCGGCGAAGGCAACGGGGCGGGCGTCGAGAGTGCCTGCAGCCGCGCAGGGGACCGTAACCGCACCGAAGTGGTGCCATAACTCCGCCGATACGAACATTGTTTAACACCCGCTTTGCGAAAAGCGCGGATATGAAAAGGGCTTGGTCAGAGGTTGTGGAGAGTGACATGGGCGGGTTTGTACGGGACATTTTGACGACCTTGTCCTACGAACCTCATCCGGCCGAAGCGGCGGGCGTGGACGGTGAAGCGCTGTCGCGGCTCGATCAGCGCCTTGCCGGATTTGCGCAGGGCAGCGGCAGGGCCCGCACGGCGATTTCCATTCGCCCTTCCGATTGCAGCGTCTGGGATGGCAACCCGCGCGATGTGCCCGGCCTCTCGGCGGAAAGCTGCCGCTCGCTGATCGAATCGATCGCGCAGGAAGACGGAAATCGCATTCCCGTGCTCGTCCGCCACAATGCACCGGGCGCCGATCATCCCTATCAATTGCTGGTCGGCAGCCGCCGACGCTTCTCGGTG
>Ga0160437_1000046_pt1 | contig 87321 bp, 77 predicted proteins | sample HID1975I_E0MG_FD_108227 | JGI IMG/M metagenome (GOLD analysis project Ga0160437, IMG submission 108227) | Enriched soil microbial communities from UW Madison campus, WI, USA - HID1975I_E0 MG | ecosystem: Environmental > Terrestrial > Soil > Unclassified | place: USA: Madison, Wisconsin... | reverse complement strand
CTAAAATCTAAAATCTAAAATCTAAAATCTAAAATCTAAAATCTAAAATCTAAAATCTAAAATCTAAAATCTAAAATCTAAAATCTAAAATCTAAAATCTAAAATCTAAAATCTAAAATCTATCCCGAGGCTTCGGGACTAAAATCTAAATTTACTCTTCTTGTCCCCAAGTCGATGGACTTTCATTCCATTCCAGCAGGGTCGATTGCTGATCTTCGGTGATATATTGTTTTTGAACCGCCAAGTCTAATAAATTTTCGTAGTTGCTCAAAGTGAATAAATCAATATTGGCTTCTTTAAAATTTTCTTCAGCAACGCCAAAACCATATGTAAAAATTGCGGCCATGCCTTTAATGTTCGCACCTTCGCTTCTTAAAGCTTCCACAGCCATCAAACTGCTTTTTCCAGTACTAATTAAATCTTCGACAACCACAACATTTTGTCCTTTTTGTAAAAAACCTTCAACTTGGTTTTGTCTTCCGTGTTTTTTAGGTTCCGGACGCACGTAAACGAATGGAAGTCCTAAACTTTCGGCAACCAAAATTCCAACTCCAATGGCTCCAGTGGCAACACCAGCGATCACATCGGGTTTTCCAAATTGTTTTTCGATGTTCTTAGCAAACTCATCACGAACATAGTTTCTGATGCTCGGAAATGAAAGAATTAACCTATTATCACAATAAATAGGAGATTTCCAACCAGAAGCCCATGTAAAAGGATTTTCGGGATTCAATTTAATTGCATTTATTTGCAAAAGCAATTCGGCTGTTTTTTCGGCAGTATCTTTATTAAAAATCATAGTACAAATGTATAAAGTTTTTGTAAACGACAAACCACTTTTTTTGACAAATGAAATCTCGAAAGAAACAGATTTCCAATTGTTCTTGTTGGAGAGCATTGATATCGAACAGCTTATCATAAAAATTTTTCAAAATAAAATTCAAAAAGCTATTTTATATCATCCCGACGAAAGTGAAATAATGAAAACCCTTAAAGCCAAAATTCCAGTAAATAAAGCCGGCGGAGGCTTTGTGTACAACAAGAAAGGCGAGGTTTTATTCATCTTCAGAAACGGAAAATGGGATTTACCAAAGGGCGGAATCGAGAAAGGAGAGGACATTGAAGACACTGCAATGCGCGAGGTCGAAGAAGAAACCGGTGTAGGCAAACTTAGAATCACAAATAAATTACAGAAAACCTATCATATTTTCAAACGCAACGGAAAATACAAACTTAAAATCACGCATTGGTTCGAAATGCAGTCCGATTTTGAAGGAACACCAAAAGGTCAAATCGAAGAAGGAATAGAAAAAGTAGCTTGGTTAAACCCAGAACAAATCAAAGAAGCTCTTAAAAACTCCTACGAGAACATCAAATTGTTGTTTGAAGAAGAGGAAGTTCCAGTAGAAAAAATTGCACCGCCTGTTCCATATCGATCAGGACCAAATTCAGATATTTAAATATTGGGGCGTGCCACCAATAAAAAAAAATACCCAATCAGCTTTGCGTTCATTGGGTATTTTTTTTATTGCTGTCGGGCTATCCGTGCTACTTCGGCAGCTGCCTTCTATCCCTCACGCGGCAATCGGCTTTAAAAGACCTTTTCTGTTATTTTTGGTATTCAATTTTTTTTACTCATTCCGTAGGAATGTTTCATCGGTAGCACAAAATAGGAATAACAGGTAGACGTTCCGTCGGAACGTTTGATTAACTAGGTAATAATGTCCGTAAACAGGTGTCCTTACAGGACACGATGCATAACGATTATTTTTTTTCTACCTACGAGATATTCCTAACGGAATATTAGTTAAGCTGCTTTAAAGATTTTATTGTTGACTGATAATCTCTAAATGCATTGCCAAATTCTTCTGTAAATTCGTAATTACTAAATTCGTATTCTTCATTTAGTCCAGTATTTGTTCTCAGTTTAATTTCTCCATACTTGACAATAGGAATTTGATAATTACCTTTAAATCTTTTATCAGGAGTACCATTTTTATTAACTTTTGCCCAAGTTCGGTCAATTATTTTTGAATCTGCAGGAATAGATCCTGTTTCGGTAAATCTAACGTAACTTTGATTAAAATTAATTTCATCAATTCCGATTAGAGCAAAATTTGAATTGTTTGAGTACATAACAATAAAGCTTGGATAGAAATATAAATCCGCTCCGTTTGCATTATGAAAATATAAAGCTTTATAGTTGGATTTAATATCTGGTAGCGATCTAACACCAAATCGTACTTCTGTCTTTTTTACTATTGTGCTTGCGGATGATCTTGAAGCAACTCTGTCTTGAGAAAAAGCACTGGTAACGTCCCAAATCTTTTGTGAGGTAACTAATTTGTTAAATGACTGTAAAAGAATTTCATATTTCTTTTGAGTTTCTGGATCAAAGTCAACATCGATTTTAACAAAGCAATTGGTTATTTGTTCTTTTGCTTCTGCGATAGCTTTTTTCTGTGCATTAATATCTATTTTAAGATCTTCCGATATACTTTTTTTAATTATACCGTACATCAAAAAATAACTTAAACCTAGTTTTAATCTTGTAGAATTTAAAGTTGCTTGTAATTTTAAAAGATCTTTGTTTAAACCCTTTCTTTGTTCGTAAGCTAAAATAATTGCTTCTTTAATTCCCTGCATATTTTGACTTGTGATTTCATGTATATCAGAACTAAAAATGTTGTCAGATAATTCAACTGTTTCATTGTAAATTTGCTGACCAGAATTTGAAGAAGACAATCTTTGTCTATTATTGATTCCTAATGCAGGAATACTGGAGTTTAAAAAACTGCCAGAATTTCCAAAAGTTAAGCTCGCTCCTTTAACGCCTATTGAGGTTGAAATGCCACTCTTACTAATATTCAGATGAACTCCAGGAATAATTTTAATACGTTTACGAAAACTCCATGCCATAATTTTTTACTTTTTAGGTTAATACTTCAAAAGTAAAATTGGTAGTATGAAAAATATTACGGAAAACCATAATTGGGTATATATCAATAATGATTCACCTTTGTCAAAGTTTAAAACTTTGGCAAAGTTATAAACGTAAACCTTTGCGATCTTAACTTTTTACAAAAGACTCAAAATCAAAAAATCTAAGCGAACTTTGCGTTAAAAAAATCACCGCCAATCAAAAAATCTACAAAACACGATAAATAGGATACTGCATATGTGCCTTTTCATAATAAACAGAATGCTTGTAAATCCAGTTTAACTGTGCTTCTGCATTTTTAGCAAATTCGCGGTCGTTTTGTTTTTTGGTTTCTAATTCTGCTTTTAGAGATGGGTTTTCTTTTAAGAGATTTGCCGCAGTATCTTCAAAAATATATTCTGAGTAATGTTCTTTTTGCTGTAAAATAGGATCGAAGAAATTCCAGTTAAAGAAAGAGTCAACACCTTCTGGTTCAAAAGCTTCTAGAAGATATTTTACACCTTTTTGAGTTGTTGGAACGATGTAATCTCCTTTGGCGAAAGCCATTTTAACTATTTTAGAAGTAACTGTCGTGTTTCTGTGTAAATAATGCCCTTCGTAAGCAGACGGAACGGTTTTAAAATCGGAAATTCTGTAGCTTTCAACTTCTATAATTGTATCGCTTTTAATTTGTTTAAACGAAATATTATTGTTTTTCAAAAGATCAATAATATTCCAATAACCACGCGGAATGATATAAGCAAACGGAATAACAACGTCTTTTACCGATTTGAATTCTTTGATATACGGAACATCTTTTTTGTATGGTTTGCTTCTGTCGTAATACAAACGATTTCCTGTTGTGGCGTCGCTTTTTTTGTAACCCGCTTCATAACCTAAAAACGAAAAGGTGGTCGCTTTTGTACTGTCCAATTCCCATTTTAAAGTGTACGATTTTTTAGGCTGATATTGCTCTAAATTCTTTGCTCTTAAATCTTTTATTTTTTGATAATTCGCATCGGTAAAATCCAAAGTCGATTTCATGTACTCGTACGTCATTTTTACACGTTCGGCATATTTTTTCAGCATGTGAGTTTCAACCACAAAACCAATTGTATTGAATAGGGAAGTGTAACCCGTTGTATATCGTGGACTATCTACAAACTGCCCAAAACCTTTGTCTGGCGTATCTTTAAACGAATCGACATAAGGCGTAGTTTCGATTTTCTTTTTCTGAAGATCTTTGACCAAAGCCGGCATCATTTCGTTATTCATAAAATCACCCAAAACAGTTCCGAGTTTATTATGCTGTGTCATAATATAAGTCAGTTTGTATTGATAATCAGAGCCGTTACTTACATGATTGTCAATAAAAACATCGGCATTTATTTTCTGAAAAATCTCGACAAAACTTTTGGTATTTCTTGTGTCAGATTTCATCATATCGCGGTTCAAATCGTAATTTCTCGCATTTCCTCTAAAACCATAAATTTCTGGTCCGTCTTGGTTCGCTCTAGTTGTCGAATTTCGGTTTAAAGCACCACCAATATTATAAACCGGAATGGTCACTAAAACAGTATTTTTAGGAGCTTTTAGTTTGCCAATTGCCAAATCTCTGTAGAATTGCATGGTTGCGTCGATTCCGTCAGGTTCTCCAGCGTGGATTCCGTTGTTGACAAATAAAACGGCTTTGGTTTTCTGTATTTTATCAAAATCAAATTCCTTGTCAGCATTGAAGGTAATCATGTGCAAAGGTTCTCCAGAATCTGTCAATCCCATTTCTTTCATTTGAATCGTTGGAAAATCGGCAGCAAGCATTTTAAAATAAGCGATAGTTTCTTGATAAGTTGCCGATTGGTTTCCGTTTCCTTTCTCAAAAAAAGTATCGTATTTTTTATTGTTTTGAGCAAAAAGGGTGATGGTGAAGAGTGAAAGGATAATGGTAAAAAGTTTCATGTTTTGATTTTTTAATAGGAATCAAATATATAGTTTTTTATTTGTTTAAAAGTTTGAAGTTTCAGGTTTCAAGTTGATATACTTTGTGTTTTTTTACCGCAATGCATGCAAGGTTTTTTATGTATGGGTTTATAAAAACGTAAAGTTCGCAAAGCTTTGAACTTAAACTTTGCGAACTTTGTGTAAACCTTTGCGTGCTTTGCGGTTAAAAAACTTTCCCTACTTTTGCAAAATGAATAAAAAACACCATTCCAACAATATACTTTCGAATTTAGGGATTCAGAGTCTGAACGAAATGCAGGAAATGGCGCAAGATGCCATTTTGAACGAAAACAATGTCTTATTACTTTCTCCAACCGGATCTGGAAAAACATTGGCTTTTTTGCTTCCAATTTTAGAATTGCTGCAACCTGAGATTCTTTCTGTTCAATGTTTAATTTTGGTTCCTTCCCGTGAACTTGGACTTCAAATTGAACAGGTTTGGAAAAAAATGGGAACGCAGTACAAAGTAAATATCTGCTATGGCGGACATTCAATAGACACAGAAATCAAAAATTTAAGCAATCCGCCTGCGGTTTTAATTGGAACGCCAGGAAGAATTGCCGATCATATTGACAGAGATACTTTTAGAACCGATAAAATTCAGACTTTAATTTTAGATGAATTTGATAAATCGCTTCAATTAGGATTTCACGAACAAATGTCATTCATCATTGGCAGATTACCGAAAGTCAATAAAAGGGTTTTGGTTTCGGCAACTTCCGATATTGAAATTCCGAAATACACCCGTGTTGTAAATCCAACAGTTTTAGATTTTATTCCCGAAGAGGAAGAAAAAGCCAATCTTTCGATGAAAATGGTGGTTTCGCCAGCCAAAGATAAACTGCAGAGTTTATTCAATTTAATTTGTTCTTTGAAATCAGAATCAGCGATTATTTTTTGCAACCATCGCGATGCTGCAGAACGTATCAGCGATACTTTAAACGAAAAAGGAATCTATTCGGTTTATTATCACGGCGGAATGGATCAGGACGAACGTGAACGTGCCTTGATTCAGTTTAGAAATGGAAGTGTCAGCTATTTGGTCACAACAGATTTAGCGGCCAGAGGTTTGGATATTCCAGAAATGAAACACGTTATTCATTATCATCTGCCTTTAAAAGAAGACGAATTTACGCATAGAAACGGGCGTACAGCGCGTATGCAGGCAACTGGAACAGCTTACATTATCATTCACGAAAGTGAAAAACAATTGGATTATATTGATTATGAAATGGAGGTTTTGGATGTTGAAGGAAAATTTTCGCTGCCAAATCCGCCTCAATTTCAAACTATCTACATCAGTGGCGGAAAGAAAACCAAGTTGAATAAATTTGATATTGTGGGATTCTTTTCTCAAAAAGGAAAATTAGAAAAAGAAGATTTAGGTTTAATTGAAGTAAAAGATTTTGTTTCGTTTGCTGCCGTAAAATTCAATAAGGTAAAAGAGCTTTTGAAAAATATCAAAGATGAAAAGATGAAAGGCAAGAAATTCAAAATTGAAGTAGCCCGAAACGTCATCAAGAAAGAAGAAGAGGAGAAAAGGGGTAAATATTAGTGTGATAAACGAGCGAATAATTTGATTAAAGAGTTTTTAGAAACTTTGTTTATCTATTTGTTTTTCAATTGTTTAGATTTCTTTAACTAAGTTTTACAATTTTATGTTAAAAAAATTATGATTTGATAGGTGTTTTTTCAATATTTCTATGTTTTTTTGCTACAGTAAAATTGTAACCCCAAATACTATATGAAAAAGATTATTACTCTTGCCGCATTGTTTTTTACTTTTGTTTCGTTTGCACAGGTTAAGGTTCTAGAAACGGTTCCTGTAGAAAAATTAGGAAAAGTAAATAACAACTACATTCAGAAAATTGGTGACGAATACACTGTGTATTACACTATTGTTCAAAGTGATGACGATTCGACTTTGAGAAAATTTTCATTCAAGAACATCGATAATGCCTATAACTCTTTATACAGCATTATCATGGGCGGATTTACAGCTTCTCCGTTGTACGATATCAAATTAGAGTTACCTAACAACTACATTTGGTTGCACTACACAGGAAATGTGGTTCCAGACAAAGCTACAGTTCAGTTTATGGTTTCTGGTAAAGAAAGAGACGCAGCAACAAACAACGTTTCTGAGCCATTCGTAAAAGACCAAATCAATAAATTATTTCAAAAGTAAATTTTTTTTAAGGTTCAAAGGCTCAAAGTTTCTAAGGGACAAAGTTTTTAACCTTTATCTATAATTATAAAAAGCTGTTCTAATCGAACAGCTTTTTTTTGTTTCAAGTTTAAGGTTGATACACTTTGTCTTTAATTTTAACGCAAAGCTCGCTAAGTTTTTTATTTAAAGGCTTTTAAAAGCACAAAGTTCGCAAAGCTTTGTGGAATAAAACTTTGCGAACTTTGCGTAAATCTTTGTGTGCTTTGCGGTTAAATAGTGAGTATTCCAAAAAAAAAACTTAGAATCTTAGCATCTCAGAACCTTAGCAACTTTATTTAAATCTTCTTCACATACTGCGTTATAATCACAATCTGCTGGCCATCTACTTTTCCTTCAATGTATTCGGCATTTTCGTGGTCTAAACGGATGTTTCTAACAGCAGTTCCTTGTTTAGCAACCATGCTAGAACCTTTTACCTTAAGATCCTTGATTAAAACTACAGAATCTCCGTGTTGCAGTACTACGCCGTTGCTGTCACGGTGAACTAATTTATTTTCGTCATCTTCGCCTTCGCCAGTTGCTTGTGCCCATGCCAGAGTATCTTCGTCTAAATACATCATGTCCAGTAATTCCTGAGGCCATCCTGCAGCACGCAAACGGCTTAACATTCTCCAAGCTACAACCTGCACTGCAGTATTCTCGTTCCACATGCTGTCGTTAAGGCATCTCCAGTGATTTAAATCTACGTTATCTGGATTTTCAATTTGGTCAATACAGGTATTACAGGCTAATATAGCTTCATCAATGCCGCCTTTTTGAGTTGGCAGTACTTGATAAACTTTTAGGTTTTCTTCGTTTCCGCAAAGTTCACATTTAGATCCGCTTCGTTTGCTTAATTCTCTTTCGATGCTCATTATTTATTGTTTATTTAAAAATGCGAAATTACTTATAATTTGCTTCGCTTGCAAGTTTATGATTTTTTTGTCAGTGCGAGGAACGAAGCAATCTCAATACTTATTTTGACAAAGTAAGTGTAGTGTATTTCTTGGTTCCCCAATGATTTATTGTGTTGTTATTTCTTTACCCTAACCGCATCGGGAACGAGCATTTCATACTCACCTCCATGACGTAATACGTCACGAACAATACTCGAGCTAATAAATGAAGTACTTGCAGCAGTCAATAAAAATACAGTTTCTATTTTAGAAAGTTTTCTATTCGTATGCGCGATAGCTTTTTCAAATTCGAAATCGGCTGGGTTGCGAAGACCTCTTAAAATGAAATTGGCTTTTTCTTTTTTCGCCAGATCAATTGTTAATCCTTCATAGGTGATTACTGAAATTTTCGGCTCGTCTTTAAAAGTTTCTTCAATAAAGCGCTTTCTTTCTTCTAATGAAAACATGTATTTTTTTTCGGCATTAACACCAATTGCAATTACAATTTCATCAAATAAAGGAATTCCTCTTTTGATAATGTCTTCGTGTCCAAGTGTAATAGGGTCAAATGATCCTGGGAATATGGCTTTTCGCATTTTCTTTTAAATTATATTTTATGTTATTCTAAGCGTATCTATCGCTTCAACCCATTCTTCTTTTTGACAGACTTTACATTTTGCTGTTCCTGCATTTTTTTCTTCGGTATGACCACAGAAAGTACAGGCGTAAATTCCGTCAGTTGGAATGTTTTTGCTTTTTTTGTTAAAAAGCATCGGTAAAATGGGAAGTCCGTGTTTTACTTCTTCGTCTTCATAAAAAAAGACGCTTATTTCACCGCTTGTTTCTATAAAAGCATGTTTTACCTGCCCTAAGTGCTCGATGGATCGAATACGCAGTTCTGAGAAAAATTCGTCCTGTGCCAAAGTTTCTTTTCTGAAACTTGATACAGAAAACTTTCCATCATTGATCAGGCATTCGGTTTTACCTTCTATAAATTCTTCGAATTTTTTACTCTTTCCAGTAAGCCATGTTACACCGCGATACAGGATAATGATAACCAAGAAAACAATCGCTGCGGGAACTATTCCAACATCTTCATAGAACATTGGATCGCCGGCAGCCGAACCAAGGGCAATAACAATTACGGTTTCAAAAATTGATAATTGTTTAACGCCTCTTTTACCTGCCAGCTTTAATGTAAGCAGTAAAATAGTAAACATAACCGCTGAACGAAATATTACTTCCAGAAGGAAAATCTCCGGTAATTCGTTAAATAACAATCTATTCCATTCAAAGATTTCTTTCATTTTTTTTAGGTTCTAAGGTTCTGAGATACTAAGGTTCTAAGCTTTTTAAAGGACTTCGACTTCGCTCAGTCTGACAACAAGCGTTAAAAGCAAAAGTGCTAAAATCTTAGGATCTTAGCACCTTAGTATCTTAGCGACTATTTTAAAGCCAGTTCTATCGCATTTGTGAATAAATCTTCTAGGGAAATTCCGGCTGCTTTTGCTTGCTGCGGAATCAAACTTTCTGTTGTTAAACCTGGAATAGTGTTCATTTCCAGCATGTAAGGTTCGTTGTCTACGATAATGAATTCGCTTCTAGAGAAACCTTTCATTTTTAATACTTCGTACGCACGTTTTGCTGTTTCACCTACTTTTTGGGTTAATTCGTCTGAGATTCTCGCAGGTGTTATTTCTTGCGATTTTCCTTCGTATTTAGCTTCGTAATCAAAGAAATCATTGTCTGAAACGATTTCAGTTATTGGTAAGACTTTAATTTCACCTTTATAATTAATTACACCAACAGAAACTTCAGTTCCATCTAGGAAACTTTCTATGATGATTTCGTTGTCCTCTTTATACGCGACTTCAATTGCAATTGGCAGTTCCGCTTCGGTTTTTACTTTTGAGATTCCGAAACTTGAACCCGCTTTATTTGGTTTAACGAAACATGGAAGTCCCACTTTTTTAACGATTTCAGCTGTATTGATTTCGTCTCCTTTGTTCAAATAATAAGAGATCGCTGTTTTAATTCCGTATGGTTTTAAAACCGATAATAAATCTCTTTTATTAAAAGTCAATGCAGATTGATAATAATTGCAAGAAGATTGCGGTAATCCAATTAATTCGAAATAAGCCTGCATTAATCCGTCTTCGCCCGGAGTTCCGTGAATTGCGTTGAAAACACAATCAAAAGTGATTTTTTCTCCGTTTACTGTAACTGAAAAATCATTTCTATCGATTGGAAATTCGGCATCATTTTGGTCCACATAAACCCATTTTTCTTTGAAAATGTGAACTCGAAATCCGTTGTATTTTGTTTTATCAAGATATTGGTATACAACGTTTCCGCTGATCAGCGAAATTTTGTATTCGCTTGAATATCCGCCCATGATGATGGCAATGTTTTTCATTTTTTATTGTGTATTTGTTTAATCGATTTTATTGTTTAACCGTTTATTTGGTTAATGGTTTAATTGTTTGTTTGCTACTTGCACAAGTTTTTACGAATTATTTTTATTCGTTATGTTTGTCAGACTGAGCGAAGTCGAAGTCCCGTTTGCTGTATCACTTTGCAGGTACTTCGACTTCGCTCAGTCTAACAATTTCTTGCATTCTTGTTTTAAACAAAATTATCATTTTTTTTGAAACGAAATACTTTATCTTTGTCGCTATTAAAAATAAATTTATGAGTTTACGTCAGTATTTAACAAGCCGAGTTTTTTTCTTGCAATTGCTTGCGGCCGCAGCTATCATTGCGGTTATTGGTTATTTATTTATGCATTGGTTGACTTTTACAACTGATCACGGACATGAAATAGCTGTTCCGAATTTGTCTAAACTGACTGAGGAACAAGTAGAAGAGAAATTGGATGAACTGGATTTAGACTACGTGCTGCTGGACAGTGTTGATTACAGAAGTGAATTTCCAAAATATAGTGTTGTTGAGCAGGATCCTCTGCCGGGTACTAAAGTAAAAGTGGGAAGAAAAATCTATATTAAGATTAATGCTTCAGGTTTTTCTTCTGTTAAAATTCCTGATTTGATCGAGAAAACATATCGTGAAGCGGTTCCAACTTTAAAAGCTTTAGGGCTTGAACTGGGAACGATTACTTATATTCCGAATCTTGGAAAAGATATGGTATTGGAAATGCGTTTAAAAGGCAGAAATTTAAAAGTAGGAGATCGCGTATTGAAAGCGTCTAAAATCGATTTGGTTTTAGGTGACGGAAAAGCAAGCTATGTAGATGAAAGCCAAGTAGACAGTACAGCAGCTGAGCCTGCAGAAACCCCACAAGATGAACAATAATATTGAAGAAAATTTAGATCTGGAAGACGAATTATTCGAGCATTACAGATTTGAAGTACCTAAAGGTCAGGCGTTTTTGCGTATTGATAAATATTTAATGAATTTGATTCAGAATGCTACGCGCAACAAGATTCAGAACGCAGCGGCTGAAGGTAACATTTTTGTAAATGATATTCCGGTAAAATCAAATTATAAAGTAAAACCTTTTGATGTGATTACTGTAATGTTATCGCATCCGCCGTTTGAAAATCATATTCTTCCTGAAGATATTCCACTGAATATTGTTTATGAAGACGATGCTCTTTTATTAATTAATAAAGAGCCGGGAATGGTTGTACACCCAGGTCACGGAAATTATACAGGAACGTTAGTAAATGCTTTGGCACATCATTTTGATAATCTGCCAATGAATAGCAGTGAACGTCCCGGTTTGGTACACCGTATTGATAAAGATACCTCGGGACTCTTGGTTGTTGCTAAAACGGAAGCTGCAATGACGCACTTAGCGAAGCAGTTTGAAGCGAAAACTACTGAACGCGAATATATTGCCCTTGTATGGGGAAATGTTACTGCAGAAAGCGGTACCATTGAAGGAAATCTGGCAAGACATTTAAAAGACCGCATGCAAATGGCTGTTTTTGATGATCCTGAAATTGGAAAACCTGCGATTACGCATTATAAAGTTTTGGAGCGTTTTGGTTACGTAACTTTGATTTCTTGTAAACTAGAAACAGGAAGAACGCATCAGATTCGCGCACACATGAAACACATCGGACATCCTTTGTTTAATGATGAGCGTTATGGCGGACATTTAATCTTAAAAGGAACGACCTTTACAAAATACAAACAGTTTATCGAGAATTGTTTTAAAGCTTTACCACGTCAAGCGCTGCATGCCAAAACGCTTGGATTTGTGCATCCGAATACTGGAGAATTAATGCGTTTTGATACAGAATTGCCTCAGGATTTTCAGGATTGTATCGAGAAATGGCGCGTTTATGTGAAGTCGCATAACACGGAAGATGAGAATTAAATTCTTTAGAAAATAGAGAATAGATTAAAGAATATAGAAAAAAAGCTCCTTAAAAGGAGCTTTTTTATTTTACCGCAATTTTATTATCGTTCCAATATTCTGTAGAGGCGCACTGCAGTGCGTCTAACGTTGTGGATTCTCGTTGCGGAGACGCACTGCGGTGCGCCTCTACGGATATGCTTTGCGTTAGAATATTAATGGCATATTTGTTTCCATTAATTTAATTATTGTAGAGATTTGATTGTTAAATCGGTGATTTTGACTTTTCCGTTGGTTATGAAACCCAGTTTTTCTTTTTGGTTTAGATTGCTTTTTTCTAGTGAACATTCCAAATAAGTTTTATTGTCTACGGAAAAATATAATTGGTTGTTTGTGACTCTGATTTTTACAGCATACCATTTGTTATTTTCTAATTTCATTGGTTTTTTGAATATGGTTTTTCCACCTCGTTTGCCATACGAATCGTCTTTTTTATCATAGACCCCGTCACCAATTACAATGTTTTGATCAATCTGATACAAGTACGTTCTAATGTATTTTCCTTTATCCAAATTGAGCATTATTTCGAATAAAGATGAATTTGTCATGTTGACCTTTAAGTCAATTTCATAATTCTCTGGAAGCTGTTTTTTCGAAACCAAGACTCCCCAAGGAGAAAGAGAACCATTTCCTGTAAGAGTGTCTTTTTTTAGAATCCATTCTTTAGAATTAATCGTCCAATCTGATTTTAGTTCTTTTGAATTGTTTAAGGTATATTCTTTTTTTACTGTTGAAATTGTGCTGGAGCAAGAAATCAAGAACAGCTGTAAAAGTAGAACTGATGCAATTTTAATTTTCATTTAATTTAATTCTGAGTGGTACTTTATTTTTCCCATTGACCCTGTTTCCGTTGGTAAAAGTTCGAAGACCGAAGTAGGAGCAAGGCCTTGTTCAATTCGGTGTGAAACGTAAATGATACTTACATTAGTTTCCTGTTTAATAGTGTTGATTAATTGAATTACCAAATCTACATTTTCATCGTCTAAACCTTCTACCGGTTCGTCTAGAATTAATAAAGGCGGATGTTTTAAAACCGCACGAACAATTAAAGCCACGCGCTGCTGTCCAACAGAAAGATCGATAAAACGTTTTTTACGCAGCTGTGCCATTTCTATCACTTCAAGCCATTGCGTTACAATTTGTTTTTGATGTGTTGTTGGTTCCGTATAAAGTCCTATTTGGTCAAAGAATCCAGATAAAATCATTTGTTCAAGTGTATGGCTTTTCTTAAATAAGTCGGTCATCGAAGTAGCGAAGATTCCAATTTGTTTTTTAATATCCCAAACACTTTCTCCAGTTCCTTTTTTTCTGCCAAACAAAAATAAATTCTGGCCAAAACCCTTTGGATTATCACCTGTAATTAAGGATAAAATAGTGCTTTTTCCAGAGCCGTTCGGGCCAATGAGCTGCCAAAATTCACCTTGTTTTATGGTCCACGAAATGTTGTTTAGAATTTTGCGTTCTTCGTAACTTACAGAAACATCTTCTAATTTGATCAGCACACTTTCGTGAAAGTCATGCGGTTCTAAAGCTTTTGGAATTGCAGCTGTATTTAAAGTTTTAAAGTGGTTTTCGGTTTTAACGAAAGGATGTAATTCGAAAGTATTGTCTTTGATTAAAGCCTTATTCGGAACAAAATCTAATACGTCAACAGTACGGTTTAAAATCTGAATAATAGCGATTTCGGTTGTGAGATCTTTTAGAGAATCAGCCAAAATCACTCTTGAAGGCTGATCTAAATGATCAAACGGATTATCAAAAATAATGAAATCGGGTTTTTGTTCGATGCAGTAACGTAAAAACTCTTTTTTGCGTTCTCCGGATGAAAAGGTTCTTAATTGTCTATTTGATGTTTTGGAAGCTTCAACGCTGTCATATTGAAACTCTTTTTCGATGAATTTTTCGATTGCAATATCAGAGAACAGAATACCTTTTTGGCTGTTAAAAACTGCTAGCTCTCCGTTTGCTTCACCGTTTAAGATATTGTCTATAAATGCTTTTTTATTGACCTGATTTGATAAAAGTATATCCCAATGCTGCATGGTGTATTTTTAGTATTATTTATTCTCTTTTAATGCCATTTCGCGATCGTTTCTCGACCATTCGCTCCAAGAACCTACATATAATTTCGGAATGGGAAGCCCAGCGTAATCCATTGCTAATAAAGTGTGACATGCTGTAACGCCAGATCCGCAATGTACGATTGTATTTTCGGTTTTTTTATCTCCAATTATAGCTTTGTATTTTTGGGCTAATTCTTCAGGAGATTTGAAAAATCCGTTTTCGTCTAGATTTTCAGTCAGCGGCACATTTACAGCTCCCGGAATATGTCCTGCAATTAGGTCTAAAGGTTCTGTGAGTCCATCAAATCTGTTTTTATCCCGAACATCGATTACGATATTTTGATCGTTTTTACGGGCTTTTTCGACTTCTTCTATCTCTGCCAATGGTAATTTCCATTCTTGAACAGGATAAGTTGTTTTATCAAAAATCTCAACTCCAGAACTGGTTGAAAAACCAGATTGAATTGCAGACTGAAAACCGCCATTTAAAACCTGAATTTTTTCATGTCGAGCCGCACGCATCATCCACCAGAATCGGGCTGCGAAATTTGAGCCATTCTTATCATCATAAACTATAACATGGTCTGAAGATGAAATTCCGATAGCAGAAAGCGTTTCAGCAAATTCTTTCACAGTTGGAAGAGGATGACGTCCGCCGTTTGCTGGATTTTCAGTCACGGCTGCTAAATCTCGATTTAAGTCTACAAATCGCGCTCCTTTTAAATGTTCTTTTTGATAGATTTCAAAAGCGTTTGCGCCCGTTCGCGCATCAATTAAAATGATTTCTGAAAGATTTAATTGAATTAATTCTTCTGCTGTAATTAATGGAGAAATGGAATGAGACATTTTGTGTTATTTTTTTGAATTTCCGAGCCAAAGCAATGCATTCAAGATTAACTGGCTTTGTGTTTTGTTCTCAAAAGTGTACGATAAGGTTTTGTTGGTACCGCCTTCATAATCAATATCATTGTGCCCCATATTTACATACAGCATTTTATATTTTTTATTCGTCCAAACAACTGGATAATAACCGCTGTGCCAAATTTCATGCGCCTTTGGACCAGTGCCTAATGGAAAGCTGGATTCATCAATTGCGACTAAAATCTCGATATCTGGATTTTTCGTCAAATCATTAGACCATCGATACCATTCATTTGGAGCGGATGTAAAAGTCTTTGGCAAATTTTTGGTAACAGGCTGCTGATTCTCAATTCTAAGTACTGCCGAAGTTGGTTTCCAAGTATTGCTTCCGTATTCGCCAGATCCTAAAAAGGCATTATGATACCAATCCCAATCCTGATTATAACTCGAATCATTTAAAGCAAATGCCGAAAAATGAAATCCGATGAAACCGCCGCCATTTTCCATGTATTTTTGAAAAGCTTCGCGTTGTTCTTTCTTTTCTGGACGCGTGTCTAAAAACAAAACCACGTTATATTTTGCTAAAAACTTAGCATTCAAATTCTCCCAATTGCTGGTTGAATCGTATTGAAAATGATTTTCTGCTGCTAATTTTGGAAAGTACTTATTGGCTTCGTGTACAAAACTAATATGCGCCTGATCATTTTTTGCAGTGTAAAAAGCAATTACTTTAAATTTTGGATTTTCTTTTTTGCTTTGAGAAAAACCAAAGAAAGAAATAGCTAAAACAAAAAGTAAAATAATTCTTTTACAAATACTCAGAGCATTTTTATTGAAAAGCGACATGAATATTAACTAGGAATCTTTTCGATCAAAATCTCATTTTCAGCTTTATCAAAATAAGTACAAGTCATTTCGATAATATCGACACGCCATTTTGCAATACCGCATTGTGCACAATGTTTACAAAATGTCATATAATCTGTTTCACCATGCTGATGTTTTACTAAGAATTCAATAAAAAGTTCTTTGTTGGGAAAATCAGCCACTTTTATTTCGGGATATTTTTCCTCGGCTTCGGCCGTGTAATTATTTAATCCATAATAAACAACGCTTCCGTCGTGTACGTAGGTGTCGTATCCTTTTACGCCTAAAATGATTAAATCTTGTATATAATTTGGAAAATCAGCTCCAGTTTTCACTTTTGCATTAGCTTCTTTTATTTGTTCAATTGTAAACATAATTTTAGTTTTTAAGTTAGTTTTTTTGTCAATAGTTACATCAATTCACACGAATTACTTTCAGTTGTATGTACATAAAAAATTAATGCTGATTCGTGTAATTCGTGGCAGACAAAAAATATTATTGTTTCAAAAATACGATTAATGGTTTTATAAATGAATCAAAAGATTCGATATGTGGTAAATGTCCTGTATTTGCGACTTCAACCAATTTTGAGTTCGGAATTGCTTGCTGCGTTTTTTTACCCAATTCAGCATAATTTCCCATTGTTTTTTGGATTTCTTCGGCAACCAAAGGTTTTCCTAAAGCAGTTTTATCTCTTGTTCCAATGATTAAAAGCGTCGGACTTTTGATATTTTTAAATTCATATAAAACAGGCTGTGTAAAAATCATATCGTATAAAAGTGCAGAATTCCACGCCACGCGGTCATAATTTGGAGCTGTTGTCCATCCTGCGCCCAGTTCTGCCCATTTCTGGTAATCTGCATTCCACTTTCCATCATAATAATTAGCCATTTGATATTTTTTAATGGCTTCATAATTTTGTTTCAATTCAGACTCGTACCACCAATCTGCAGGTTTATATGGCACGACCAATTTCCAGTCTTCTAAACCAATCGGATTTTCCAAAACTAATTTTTCTGTAGTTTCAGGATACATTAACGCAAAACGCGATGCCAGCATTCCGCCCATAGAATGACCTAAAATGGTTGTTTTTTCAATTCCCAAATGATCTAAAAGTTTCTTGGTATTTTGAGCTAACTGCTGAAAAGTATATTGAAAATTATCTGGTTTAGTAGATTTTCCAAAACCAATCTGGTCGGGTACAATCACTCTAAAACCTTCTTTTGTCAATGCTTTTATGGTTGTTTTCCAATAAGCTCCGTTGAAATTTTTTCCGTGAAGCAGTACAATATTTTTGTTTTTATAATTATTTGGTTTAATATCCATATAAGCCATTTTAAGTGCTTGACGCTGATTGCTTAATTCTAAAAATTGGACAGGAAACGGATATTCATAATTGGATAAATTAATATCTAATTGCTTGATTTTCTGTTCTTGTGCGAAACAAAAAACAGGAAGTAAAAGTATAAGGAGTTTTAAAGTTTTCATTTAAAAATGGTTTTTTATTAAGGATTATAAAATTACCGCTATGCATTTTTAAAACCAAAAAATCCACTCTTAAAGTTATGAGAAAAAACCGATTGAGTTAAAAATTAAGCCATTACAGCAATAATGTTGAGCGCGATTTGACCAAGATTTTGGTCTCCTATAATTTCTACTTTTTGTAACGCTTCAAACGGAGTCATTCCTTTAGAAAATAGAAGCCAGGCATCTTGTGGATCAATTTTTACGATTGAAGCTGGTTTTTCTTCAAACGAATCAATGAATTCCCACTGTTTTTCTCTTTTAATAATATTCCATTGTCCGCCAATTTCAGTAATGATAATTAAACTTACAATTGTATTTTCCGGCGCGTCAGTATTTCTGAAAGTATGTGGTAAAGCTTGAACAAAAGTTTCAATAAACGGATGAAATAATTCTTTGGTCATTAAAGCCTGTTTTCCGACAGCATCTCTAATTTGCTGTTGATGAAGAAATTTTTCTGTGTATTCCCGTGCAATATGAAACCAGTTTAGAGAAGTTTCTTCGCCAGCCCAGGCAACTGAAAAAACAGCATTATCATGAGGATTTAATGTTTGTAAATGTTCAAAATATTCTTTGCCCGTTGTTTCTAATAAATTAATGAGCACGTTGGGACTTAATCTTTTAGTAGCATTGGTCCAAGTCATATTCAGCTGATTTAGAAAATCAACCAAATCTTGGTATGAATTAATGTTTTCTGGTTTTTCTCCAAAATAATGATCTCTAGAAATCGACAATGCCCTTAGATTTCCGTCCAATAAATGCGATGCAATATCTTTTACAGTCCATTTTTTCGCTACTGTTTTGGCAATCCATTCTTCTTCCGTTAACGATTTTAAGAGGTCAATTAACAAACTGTCTAAAATAGGAAAGAGGTGTAAAGTTTGAATAGGAATGGTTTTGGAAGTTTTCATCGCAGACTTATTTTGGATCGAGGTTCTTTAAATAATTGTTTTTTAGAGTTATAACGCGTTTCGGATACGGAATGTCGATATTGTTTTCGTCAAATTTCTTTTTAATTGACACTCGCATCGGCCAATGCAACAACTCGCGCTATTACACGATAAAAATGACAATTCTAAAGTCTTTAAAGTAATCGTTCATAAACTTAGAGATTTTAGATTAATGATAAATAATAGATTCTATCAGCCATTTTGTGTTTACTTTTTTCAAGTCAAATTCAATTGGTAAATTGACATTGTCTTTAGGCGTTACAACAATTATCGCAGTCGAATCGGTTATTTCTTTTTCGTAATAAACAGCGTCTTTATATCTAACTTTAAAGGCAGTTTTGCGCTCGTCTGGAATACTTTTTTCCATCTTTCTAAGAGTTTCTAATTTGATTTTATTATCAGAATTTAAAACCACTAATTTTTCAACTTTTTTGCTTTCAAATTGATTGGAAGCAGTTATATAAGCGATAACTGTTTCTTTTGGATTATTATGCGATTGAGATTCGCAGGCCAAGAGAAGAAGTAGAAAAATTAAAAAAGATGGATAATACTTCATTTTTTTATGCTTTACAATCCAACAAAATCATCGCTTTTTGGAAAAATACTCAATGCCTGAATTGCAATTTCTGGTGTTGGAGATGCTAATTTTCGCAATTTTGTGTCCATCCAGGCGCCGTCGACAGTAATTGTAGCGCAAAGAGTGTCGTCTTCTCTTCTAAATTCGTGAATGATTGACCAGCGCGAAGCATCGGCTTTCATTTTTGAAGTTTTGGTATGAATGAATATTTTGTCAGAAAGTTTTAATTCTTTTCTAAAAACACATTCTTCTCTAAATAAAACAGGACCAAAGCCTTGTGTCTGCATAACTCTTAAAGTTAAACCAAGTTCCTCAAGGATTTCAATACGATGTTGTGCGCCAAAATCGTAATAAGCACTATGACGAACATGAAAATTTGGGTCAAGATCTGACCAGCGAAAAGAAATTTCTTTAGTAAATGAAGCCATTTGTATTTTGTAATTTTAATGAGAAATCGAAATTACGAATAAAAAGCATACAGATTGCTACTGTACCTGTCTAATCGATTTGTCTATACCCATTCACATGATGTGGAAATTCTTCTTCATAAAAAGGATAAGAAATTCCTATTATATTAATATCAAATTGTTCTGAATCCATTCCGACTATATAACATCCAACCCCTTTTATTTCAATTCCCTTTTCATTATAAACTTTAAGATTTGGAATAGTTTGCGTAGAAATGAATTGGTGTTCAGGATCTTCTTCTGTTTTTATTGAATTTATTTTACAATAATTGCTGAAGAAAATATAATTCATGGTTTTTTCAATGAAATTAATTTTCCCAAAAGCCACTCCCATTGGAACATCAGATTTTTCAAGATTAGAATTTCCTATTTTTTTATTTTCGAGGAATATATTTATAAGTCATAAATTAGAAAATTAAATCATTTTAGAAAGTTCAACTTCCAATTTATCAAAGTTCTCTTCGTTTTTATCGACAACATACGGTTTGAGTTTTTGGCATTCTTCCTTGGTTTCAAAAAGCATTTTAAAGACGACTTTTGTTTGATTTTCTGTAATTGCTTCAAAAGTGGTTAAGATTTGAAAAAGCGGTTTAGAATGACGTTTCCAAGCGATAAGATTAGGTTTGTCTATTTTTATGAATTCGCATTCGTTGGCATAATTTCCCGCTTCGGGACCGTGCATAATGAAATTCCATTTACCGCCTTCGCAAAAATTAAATTCATTAAAAGTATTTGTAAAACCTTTTGGTCCCCACCAATTTTTCAAATGTTCGGGAGTACTCCAAGCTTTAAAAACCAGTTCTTGCGGGAAATTTAAAATTCGAACAGTAACAATTTCGCAATCTGGAGTTGTCGAAAGAATATCTGAAGTCATTTCTTATGTTTTAAATTAAACAAAAAATGGGAGAGTATAAATTTAGTAATAAAATCGTAATCAATTTTAAATGTGTTGTTTATATTAAATGGTTTCTAGATTATCCCATTCATATTCTATCTTATTGACTTTTATGTAATAAGGAATTAATAATAAAATTTCGAGCCTTAATGAAAAGTGACCGTCTCCCATGGTAAAAGGAAGTATAAACATAGATGCAATACAAATTGCAATTCCAACAACAGCATCTATTTTTGCAATATTAATCGCATTTGGTTTTTCGAACCAAAGTGAATAGGCTGCAAATCCTTTTAAAAGCATAATTGAAATGATAAAAAGACCAGTTCCAGAGTATGCTGTGTCAGTTGAAAATCCGTAAAGGGATAAATTTACATTGGGTACAAAAAGATTCGTAATAAGCGAACCAACTGCAGCTACAGCTAAAAGCATAAAAATCCAGCAGAAAGTTTTAATCCACCAAGGCAGTAATTTACGTCTTATTACTGGAGGTTTGTCAAATTCTTCAAACTGGCTTTGTAATTCTGGATTCATTGTTTTTGTTTTTGGTTATTAATTTTTAAGATTCAGATTCTTTTGCATCATTCAGTTTTTTTACGATCCATGGCAAAGTCAATCCTTGTCCGATCAGAGTAAAAAGTACAACGGCGACAGAAATAAAGATAATAGCATTTCGTTCTGGAAACGGACTCCCATTTTCAAGAAACCTTGGTAATCCAATTGCAATGGCAAGAGATACAATACCGCGCATTCCTGACCAGCCTAAAATTATACTGTTATTAAAATCGAGAAGGGCATCTTCGCTGACTTTTCTTCTGCCTCCACGGTTTTTTTGAAATGCTTTTTGAAGATTAATCTTTTGCAGAAATATTCTAACAAATCTGATTAACAGCGCGACTATAGTGATAATGAATGCGTAGCCAATGTAAGGCAGTATCATATTGTTATTTATATCTTTTAATACATATCTAAAATTAAGACCAATAAGGATAAAGATTAAACCGTTTAATAAAAAGATGATAATATCCCAGAGACTGCGCGAACTGTTTTTTAAGCTTTCTGGAAATATTTTTTTACTAAAACGTGCAATTGCCAGCCCAGAAATAACTACTGCAATTACTCCAGAAACGTGCAGATGTTCGGCAATTAAATAAGTTACAAATGGCATTAAAAGCATAAAACTAATGGTAACATTTGCATTTTTTTTGACTTTACTCAAGATGAACGAGAGAATTTTTGCCATTACAAAACCAACTAAAAAACCACCTCCCAGCAATAGAATAAATTGTAATGTTGCCTCCCAGATAATAAATACAGACCCCATAACTGCCGCAACCGCAAATCGATAGGCTACTAGTGCCGAAGCATCGTTTATTAGGCTTTCGCCTTCAAGAATAGTGATGGTTTTATGAGATATCCCGAGTCCTTTGGTAATGCTTACGGCAGCTACAGCATCGGTTGCAGAAAGAATCGCTCCAATTACAAATGCAAGCGGCCAGGTAATATTAGGAATCATATAATGTGCTACAACGGCAATCCAAAAAGTAGTAAGGAAAACCAAAGTGATGGCTAAAGTTCCTATTGTATTAATATTAGTTTTAAAATCTTTTGGAGAAATATTAAAAGAAGCATCATACAATAAAGGCGGCAAAAACAGTAGAAAAATAATTTCAGGATTAATTTCGATTTCTGCCATTGTTGGAATAAAACCAATTGCAATGCCAACAATTACAAGGAGAATAGGGTAGGGTAATTTTGCTTTTTCAGCAAAGGCAGATAATCCTATGACAATGGCAAGTATAAATATAATGATGCTGTAATTTTCCATTTTGGCAAATATTGTAGTTTTAGGAGTTGGATAGTGTATTATCGATAAGCATCTTATTAGTTAAATACATCAGTAATAGAAGTTTTTTCGAACAAGTAAGGTTCTTTTTTTATTTTTTTGGTTTCAGATGTTGTTGGCTCATCTTCTCTCATTGTATTAGTTTCGGTTGTTGTTATTTCTGCTTTTTCCAAGTCGTAAAAAAATCCTGAACGACCGCCGGCACCGGCAGAATAGATTTCCATATTGCTCAATACAAAATTGTTTTCAATATATTTAAATTGACTTAAAAATGTACCACTGGCACCCATTCCATAGAGATTGATATTTAGTTCACCTTTTTCTATGCTAATATCTTCTGTGTCATATAATTTGTAATCATGTTCGTTGTATTCAACCGGTATAGTTATGTCAGAAACTTTGTCTAAACGATAAGACTTGTCTTCATTTTGCAAAAGAATAAGCATTGGTCTTTTCAACACATTGCTTCGTTTATGCTTCAATACAACAGCAATATCATCTAAACCGTCATTGTTTAAGTCTCCTTCTGCCTCGTATTGAACATCATAAACATCAGTTTTAGGAAGGAAATCTGAAATTTTATTTCCAGTTTTTGGATAAGTAACATTTGGTTCAGAAGGAATGTCTTCTTCAGATTCATCAGCTGTTTCTTCAAATTCTTCATTAGCAGGCAGACTGTCGGTAACTGTGGTGTTGTTTGAAGAAGATGCCACCTCTTTTTTACAAGATTGTATTGCGAAAATAAGCAATAGATAAATGGTAAATACGATTCCTTTTTTCATCAGTTTAGGTTTAATATTTTTTCAAATATAAATTATTTTCTTACAGGATTTTTAAGAATTATGATGGATTAGTTTCTGTTTAATTGTTTTTCTAAATTTTCAATTTCAGACGGACCGCTGACATGTTTTTGTTTAATATCTCCGTCATTGTCAGCTAAAAAATGCCACGGAATTCCAAAAGATTGACTGCCGTAAAGTTTCAGTAAATCGGCATATAATTTTTCATTTGCTCTAATATGATAACCTTCTAAATTGTAAAAATGAATCATTTCCTGCCATTGTTTGTCTCTGTTTTCCTTGTCAATAGAAATATAAACCATTGTGGTTTCTTTAAAAGCTAATAAAGAATATAATTTCGGATTTTCTTTAAATTCAGACTTGCAAGGCCCGCACCAAGTTGCCCAAATATCGACATAGAACTGTTTTTTATTTAAACTTTTTAAAACTTCCTTAACCGTATTAACTGAAGAAGAATTATTTATAAAATGGATTTTTGGATTTAACGGCTCTTTTTGTTTGGCATGAAAAGTTATAATGGGAATAATAAGAGGTTCTATAAAAATAGTATAGGAACTCTGAGGATATTCTTTTTTGAATTGTTCAAAAAGGGCGATCAATTCTTTTTCGTAATTTTTATTCATCGCTTCATAATAAAGGTATGAGGCAAAGTAATATTCTAACTGGAGTCCAGATAGATGTTTTTTTGCATAATCAATATTATGCGTGTGAATAAGTCCTCTTTTGTGGAACTCACTTAGAGCGGCAGTGTCTGTAGAATCTAAAATAAGCTCGTTATAGCGCAGATAATTTTCGGTATAGAAATAAAACCAAGGAGAACTTAAAAGAGCAGGATTTGTAACAGGGTTCGATTTGAAAATTTCTTCCCAAAGCTTTTTATATTCAGCAGCAGGAAGTGAATTTTTGTTTTGTTTTGAAGATAAGTAGTTTATGAAAGCCAAACTGCCGAGAATACCTTTATGAAAATAATCTCTGTCGGTTTTAACAAGATCGAAAAAACTCTTTGAAATGATTTTATTTTGTAACAATTTTTCAAAACCTCCAATTTCAGAGATTCTGCGCTGTTCCACTTTTTGTTTTACTTCAAAGGCGAGGCTGTCTTTTCTATAATCTTTCGTTTCCGTTTCAAAATGTCCTCCAGCGATCATATTTCGATTAACAATTTGGTTGTATAATTCCTGTCCTTTTTTATTTTTGGATTCTACACTAAAACTATTACCAGAAACTTCAGTATTAATATTGATCGTATACTGCATTCCAGGCTCGGCAATTATAGTTCCGTACGATTTATATTGATTAGCTAAATCTATAAATGAGGTTTTTTCTAAATTAATGTTGATTTTAAAATTCCCCAGTGGATCTATTTGAACAGAATTTGTGAAACCAAAGTAGTCAATGCCGTTGATGGGCAAAGTGTATTCGATTATGTCAGGAATTTTTCCAGTGATTTTTCCAGTGATTTCGATATCATTATTTTTCTTCTGCGCTGTTGCAATTACTGGAATTAAAACTGCTAAAATAAATCGAATTATCCTCATAAATTTAGATTTAATCAGGTTAAGATTATCTCAAATATAAATTAAAATGCGTTACAAATGACATAATTAGAGCGATATGCCATGATTGTCAGGTTTGAAAAATGTCATGTTGTCAGAAGATTATTGTCGTGCCAATATTAAAACTGACAAATTACTTTAGTTTTTTATCTTGGCACAAAGATTGACTTATGCCACCTGAGTTATAAAATTAAATCAAAAATTAAATATATAAAAAATGGGTAAAATAATCGGAATTGACTTAGGTACGACGAACTCTTGTGTTTCTGTAATGGAAGGTAACGAAGCAGTTGTTATCCCTAACGCAGAAGGAAAAAGAACTACACCATCTATCATCGCTTTTGTTGAAGGTGGCGAAATTAAAGTAGGTGATCCTGCAAAAAGACAAGCAGTAACGAATCCTACAAAAACGATTGCTTCTATTAAACGTTTTATGGGACACACTTTTGCTGAAACTCAAGATGAGGCAAAAAGAGTTCCTTACAGTGTTGTAAAAGGTGACAACAATACGCCGCGTGTGGATATTGATGGTCGTTTATACACTGCTCAAGAATTGTCTGCAATGACACTTCAAAAAATGAAAAAAACTGCTGAAGACTATTTAGGTCAAACTGTTACTGAAGCGGTTATTACTGTTCCTGCTTACTTTAACGATGCGCAACGTCAAGCTACTAAAGAAGCTGGAGAAATTGCTGGTCTTAAAGTTATGCGTATCATCAATGAGCCAACTGCTGCTGCACTTGCTTACGGATTAGATAAAAAAGGAACTGATCAAAAAATTGCTGTTTACGATTTAGGTGGAGGTACTTTTGATATCTCTGTTCTTGAATTAGGAGACGGTGTATTTGAAGTATTATCTACAAATGGAGATACTCACTTAGGTGGTGATGATTTTGACCAAGTTATTATTGACTGGTTAGCTGACGAATTCAAATCTGAAGAAGGAATTGATTTACGTTTAGATCCAATGTCATTACAACGTTTAAAAGAAGCTGCTGAGAAAGCTAAGATTGAATTATCATCTTCTGCTGAAACAGAAATCAACTTACCATACGTAACTGCTACTGCTTCTGGACCAAAACACTTAGTGAAAAAATTATCTAGAGCTAAATTTGAGCAATTATCTGATACTTTAGTAAAACGTTCTATGGAGCCAGTTGCTAAAGCATTAAAAGATGCAGGTTTATCTACATCTGATATCGACGAAGTAATCCTTGTAGGAGGTTCTACTCGTATGCCAAGAATCGCTGACGAAGTTGAAAAATTCTTCGGTAAAAAAGCATCTAAAGGTGTTAACCCTGATGAGGTTGTTGCTATTGGAGCTGCTATTCAAGGTGGAGTTTTATCTGGAGATGTAAAAGATGTATTGTTACTTGACGTAACACCTCTTTCTTTAGGTATCGAAACTATGGGTGGTGTATTGACTAAATTAATCGAGTCTAACACAACTATCCCAACTAAAAAATCTCAAGTATTCTCTACTGCTGCTGATTCTCAACCATCTGTTGAAATCCACGTATTACAAGGAGAAAGAGCAATGGCTGCAGATAACAAAACTATCGGTCGTTTCCACTTAGATGGTATCCCGCCAGCACCAAGAGGAGTTCCTCAAATCGAAGTAACTTTCGATATCGATGCTAATGGTATCATCAAAGTTTCTGCAACTGATAAAGGAACTGGAAAATCTCACGATATCCGTATCGAAGCTTCTTCTGGATTAACAGCTGAAGAAATCGAAAAAATGAAAAAAGATGCTGAAGCTAACGCTGATGCTGACAGAATTGCAAAAGAAAGAGCTGAGAAATTGAACGAAGCTGATAGTACTATTTTCCAAACTGAATCTCAATTGAAAGAGTTAGGAGATAAACTTACAGATGAGCACAAAACAGCTATCGAATATGCTTTAACTGAATTGAGAATGGCTCACCAATCTCAAGATCTTGACGCAATCCAAAAAGGATTAGACAATGTAAATGCAGCTTGGAAAACAGCTACAGAAGCAATGTATGCTCAAGGTGGTGACCAAGGTCAACAAGCTGCTCCACAACAAGAGCAGTCTTCTGGAGACAATGTAGAAGACGTTGAATTCGAAGAAGTAAAATAATTTGCTAGTAGAGACGCACTGCAGTGCGTCTTCACCATTTGAATATGAAAACCGAGTCAGAAATGACTCGGTTTTTTTTATGGGTTATTTTGTTGATATTAGGATATACACCTGTAGTGCTTCTCTAGAAAGAATGGTGATAAACTGACAATTGTCATTTCCCATTCGAATTCTTTTTCGTAATATTACTATTGTAAATTTTTTTGAATGAGAAAGATTAAATACAAGAAAGGCCGCAAGCTGCAGCACATTACACTAGAGTATACAGGATCGCATAAAGAGCATGAAAGCGAAATGCAGCTTTTTGTATATGATGATAATGATGTTGTTGAATATGATAAGTTTACGGTTCTGGCTCTGAATTCTTGCTTTGATTATACTAAAAACAATTGGCTGAACATTCATGGTTTAAACGATATTAATCTCATTAAAACAATCGGAACTCATTTTAAACTAGATGATTTTCTCCTTGCCGATATTTTAAATACAACCAAAAGAACGAAATTAGAAGAACAGCATGATGTTTTGTTTTTTAATATAAAATCCCTTCTCCCTTCTGAATATTCAGATAATCTAAGTGTCGAACAACTTAGTTTTATTTTAAAAGATGGAATTCTGATTTCTTTTCAGGAAAAACGAAGTGATTTTTTTACACACATCCGCGAGCGCCTTCGCACTCATGCAGGGATCGTTAGAACTAAAAAAGTAGATTATCTTTTGTATTTGCTTTTAGATGCTGTTATGGAAAACTTTTACATTACAATTGAAGATGAGGAAGATAAAATTGAAGAATTAATCAATTTGACTAAAAAAGGGGCAGATCCTGTTATTCTGGAAAAAATTGAAAACCATAGAGATAATTTTAATTTCTTAAAACGTTCAATTGTTCCGCTTCGAGATTCTTTGTATTATCTTAAAACAATTAAAGATGATGATGAAAATAACGGCCTCATTCAGAAGGAAACATTTAATTTCTTTGTCAGACTTCATCAAAAAAGTTTAGAGCTTTTGGAGCAGATAGAATCAGATATGAGTGCATTAGAAAGTGCGTCTAATTTTTATTTCTCTGAACAAAGCCGAAAAATGAATGAGATCATGAAAACCTTAACGATAATTTCGGCTGTCTTTATTCCGCTTACATTTATCGTTGGAGTATACGGAATGAACTTTGAAAACATGCCGGAACTTAAAACAAAAAACGGCTATTTTGTAGTTATGGGCGTTATGTTTTTGCTGGTTGTAGCCTTAATTATTTATTTTAAGAAAAGAAGATGGTTTTAACGTTTGTTACAGTGTAAAAAGAATTGAATTGTATAATTTTGTTATTTAGAATAAATATAAATAAATCATGAGTAAAGCAATATATATAGCGACTAGTGACCATAACAGCGGTAAATCGATTATTACTCTCGGTTTAATGAGTATCTTAATTGGTAAAACAGCCAAAGTAGGGTATTTTAGGCCTATAATCGAAGATTTTGTTGATGGAGAGGTAGATAATCATATCGAAACAGTTTTGTCTTATTTTAATCTCGATATTCAGTTTGAAGATGCCTATGCGATTACCAAAAGCAGATTAATCAAAAAAAAGAACAAAGGTAAAATAGGAGAGGTTTTAGATTTAATTATCGAAAAATATAAAAAACTCGAAGAGCGTTTTGATTTTGTTTTGGTTGAAGGTACAAGTTTTACTGGTGAAGGAACTTCTATAGAATTAGATTTGAACGTTTTAATTGCTAAAAACCTCGGAATTCCAACAATTATTATCGGTTCTGGTGTTGGTAAAACTTTAGAAGAACTGGTAGATAGTTTGTACTTGGTTTATGATTCATTCAAAATAAAAGAAGTTGAGGTATTATCTGTTTTTGCCAATAAAGTACAACCTGAAAATATAGAATTAGTTACTAAAAGTCTGCAGAAGAGCTTACCATCTAGCGTTTTAGTAAATACTATTCCGTTAATTTCAAGTTTAAATAATCCGACTATGCAGGAAATTGTCAACGAATTAGGAGCTAAGGTCCTGTTTGGAGAAAATTACCTGAATAATGAGATTGGTCATTTCAGTGTTGGTGCCATGCAGCTTCATAATTATTTGGTTCATTTGGATAATAATGCATTGGTGATTACGCCTGGAGATCGCTCGGATATTATATTAGGAGCTTTACAAGCAAACGAATCTGCAAATTATCCAACGATTTCTGGAATTATTCTAACAGGAAATATAGTGCCAGAGGAAAGTATTTTAAAACTAATTGAAGGACTTTCTGCAATTGTTCCAATTATTGCCGTTGATGGTGGTACGTATCACATTACCAATAAAATAGGTTCTATTAAATCTGAAATTTATGCCAATAACACGCATAAAATTGAAACCTCAATAACAACATTCGAAAAATACGTTGATAATGATGCTTTGTCAGAAAGATTAATCACTTTTGAAGCAGAAGGCATGACGCCAAAAATGTTTCAATATAACATGGTTAAAAGAGCCAAGCAGCACCGCAAGCACATTGTACTTCCGGAAGGAAATGACGATCGAATTATCACCGCAGCATCGAGACTGCTAGATATGGATGTAGTTGATATTTCAATTATTGGAGATAAAAAACAAATTGAAAATAAAGTTACAGAACTGGGTATTACATTTGATTTTTCGAAAGTAAATATTATCAATCCGATAGAGTCTGAGTTTTATGAGGATTATGCCAATACTTACTACGAGCTTAGAAAAGCTAAAAACGTAAGTATCACAATGGCAAGGGATTTAATGGAAGATGTGTCGTATTTTGGAACCATGATGGTGTACAAAGGGCATGCAGACGGAATGGTTTCTGGTGCGGCTCACACAACGCAGCATACTATTCTTCCAGCACTTCAATTTATTAAAACAAAACCAAATTCATCTGTAGTTTCCTCTGTGTTTTTTATGTGTTTAGAAGACCGAGTTTCGGTGTTTGGAGATTGTGCCATTAATCCAAATCCAACAGCAGAACAATTGGCAGAAATTGCGATTTCATCGGCAGAGTCAAGCGCTGCTTTCGGAATTGAACCAAAAATTGCCATGCTGTCTTATTCTTCAGGAGCTTCAGGAAAAGGAGATGAAGTAGAAAAAGTAAGGGCAGCAACCGAAATTGTAAAACAAAAACGTCCCGATTTAAAAATTGAAGGTCCAATTCAATATGACGCTGCAGTTGATTTAAGCGTTGGGAAAAGTAAAATGCCAGACTCAGAAGTAGCAGGGCAGGCGAGCGTGCTTATCTTCCCTGATTTAAATACTGGAAACAATACGTATAAAGCTGTTCAAAGAGAAACAGGAGCTTTAGCAATCGGTCCAATGTTACAGGGATTAAATAAACCTGTAAATGACTTGAGCCGTGGCTGTACGGTTGATGATATTATCAATACAGTTGTTATTACGGCTATTCAAGCGCAGGGAATGTAAATTCAATTAAAAATTAAATAATAAACTAAAAAACCTTAGAATCTTAGCTTCTTAGAACCTTAGCAACTTAAAAAGAATGAAAATACTAATTATAAATTCAGGAAGTTCTTCAATTAAATATCAATTAATGGTTATGCCGGCCAACGAAGTAATTTGCAGCGGTATGATTGATCGAATTGGTTTAGAAACTTCAAATATTACTTTTAAAACGGCTTCAAATTCGTATGAAGAAATATTACCGATTCCAACGCATAAAGTAGGATTACAAAAGGTTGCAGATTTGCTTTTGGATCCTGAAACCGGCGTAATCAAAACGACATCGGAAATTGCGGCGGTTGGACATCGTGTTGTTCACGGCGGAAGTTATTTCTCTGATACAACAATTATCACAGATGAAGTTAAAGAGAAAATCAAAGAACTTTCAGAATTAGCGCCGCTTCACAATCCAGCACATTTAGTTGGAATTAATGTTGCAGAAGAAATTTTTGCAGATGCTAAACAAGTGGCAGTTTTTGACACTGCTTTTCATCAGACAATTCCAGTTGAAGCACATAAATATGCTATTCCAAATTTCCTTTTAACAGAACATAAAGTTCGTGTGTATGGTTTTCATGGAACAAGTCATAAATATGTTTCAGAAAAAGCGATTAGTTATTTAGAGCAGCATTCCAAGATAATTACCATTCACTTAGGAAATGGCTGCAGTATGACCGCTGTAAAAGACGGAAAAAGTATCGATACCACAATGGGCTTTTCACCGGCAAATGGTTTAATTATGGGAACGCGCGCCGGAGATATTGATCAATCTGTTATCTTTTATATGGTTAAAAGTCTGGGATATACACCAGATGAAGTAAATTCGATTCTGTTGAAACAAAGCGGAATGCTGGGTTTAACGGGTTACAGCGATTTAAGGGATATTGAATCAAAAGCAGAGGAAGGAAATAAAGACTGTGAATTGGCTTTATTAATGAATGCCTACAGAATTAGAAAAACAATCGGCGCCTACGCAGCAGCTTTAAACGGATTGGATGCTATTGTTTTTACTGCAGGAATTGGAGAAAATTCCTCATTTATGCGTAATTTAATCTGTACTGATCTGGATTATTTCGGCATTCAAATTGACGCAGCAAAAAATCAAATTCGTTCTAAAGAATTGAGAGAAATCAATACGCCAGATTCAACTGTAAAAGTTCTAGTTGTTCCAACGGACGAAGAATATGAAATTGCCAATCAGGTTTTTCAATTACTAGAGAATTAAAAAACAAGATCAAATACTAAAAGAGCTTCTCAATAGAGAAGCTTTTTGCATTTATAAATTAAATTTTTGTCAGTATCTTTGAATATAAATCCGAATATCTTGAAATCGATACTTTTAAAATCAGTTTTCTTCTTTTTCATCGCTTTACAACTTCAAGCACAAGAATTACTTCCTTTTGTCGAAAATTACAGTAAATCCGATTATCAGGGTGATAATCAAATCTGGAATGTAGCACAGGGAAATGATGACGCTATGTATTTTGCAAACAACCATTATTTACTTCGTTACGATGGAGTGAAATGGGAAAAATATACCCTTCCAAATAAAACTATTATTCGATCTATTTTGATTGAGGGAGACAAAATTTATTCTGGCTCTTACAAAGAATTTGGCTATTGGTATAGAAAAGACGGAACAATGCATTATGTTTCGATCACCAAAAATCTGAGATTATTTGATGAAAAAGATAACGAAGAAATTTGGAAAATCTTTAGATTCAATGGTTCGCTTTATTTTCAATCTTTTAATGATGTTTTTATTTATGATGGAAAAACGATCAAGAAAATTAAATTCCCTTTCCTTATCTCGTATTGTTTTGCTGTAGATAAAAATCTGTACGTAGCTTCTGTTAAGGACGGAATTTTTAAAATGAACGGTAAGTATATTTCCAATCCAAAAGGCTGGAATGTTCTTAAGAAAACGGTTGTTCATGCCATAGAAAAGTATCAAAACAAAACCTACATTTTTACGCAGAAAAAAGGTGTTTTTGTGGTAGATCTAAATGGATTAAAAAGCTGGGATAATCCGATAAATGAAACTTTAAAATCGGCAACAATTAACGCAGCAAAATTTATAAAGGGAGAAAAATTAGTTGTAGGAACAGGAAATCGCGGAATTTTCATTTTAGATCTAAAAAGCAATTCCTATAAAACTATTGAGCGTGATAATGTTTTAATGAATAATTCTGTTTTAAGTCTTGGTTTTGATAAGGAAAATGATCTTTGGCTTGGTTTAGATAATGGAATTGCCCATGTTGAAGTCAATTCGCCAATATCTTTCTTTTATGATAATTCAGGAATTTTAGGATCTGTTTATGCTGTGGCAACAATTAATAAAGGCTATCTAATTGCTTCCAATCATGGTATTTTCGAATATAGTTCCGGAAAATTTAATATGATGCCAAATACGCAGGGGCAGGGATGGAACATTTCTTTAATAGATGGGAAATACATTATTGGTCATAATGACGGCACCTTCTCTTATGAAAATAATACTCTTAAAAAAATAAACGGAGTCAGCGGTGGTTGGAATATGTCAAAAAGCAGTATTAATGACACTTATTTTCAATCGACTTACAGCGGTATTTTAGTTTATGATAATCCTGCGGATCTTTCACAATATAAAATTATAAAAGACCTTGCCAAACCAATAAAATATGTAGCGCAGAATAAAAAAAATGAAATCTGGGCTGCAGATAATTATCGCGGTTTATATCGTGTTCTGTTAGATGACCAGTATAATACGCTTAAAGTTGAAAATGTCACACAGCAAAGCAAAATACAAAATGACTTCGGAATCAAAATTTTTGAATTTAGAAAAGAAATACTTTTTCTAATTAACAATACTTGGTATACTTATAATTCGATTTCTAATAAATTAGAAGAAAACCAACTGTTTAATGCCAGTTTTAAAAACGTAACAGACGTTGTTTCAATAGATGAAGATCATTTTATGGTTTTGCAAAACGATATCTTATATCATATTTATGCCGAAGGAAATAAGTTCGTTTGGAATATCATTCAAGAAAAATATTATAAAGGAAAGCTCATAAATGAAAATTTAAGAATCTTTAAAAAAGATAATTACTATTTGTTCAATCTAGACGATGGATTTATTTCGCTTAAACTTGAATATGAAAACAAACAAAATTCAAAAGTTGAAATAGAAGCCTTTAGCAATGATGTTTTAATTCCGAGTCAGTCAAAAATTAAATTTAATACAGAATTAAAGATAAATGTAATTTCAGGAATTTATGGAGCAAGTAAACCTAATTTGTTTTATAAGCTCGATAAAGAGAAAGATTTTGTTTCTATTTCAGATGGATTAATAATTCTAAACAATCTTAGCAGCGGTTATCACTCTGTTGAAATATTTAAGCACGATGGATCAACTTATGATAAAGTTTCGACTTATAAGTTTAGGGTAGCAGAACCATGGTATTTTTCTTTTTGGATGATCCTTTTGTATTTATTAGTTGTGGGAGCGGTTTTATTTTTCTATTACAAATGGAATAAACTCCGTTACATGCAAAAGTTAAAATTGCAGGCAGAAGAATTAAAACATCAGAGGGAAATTCTAGAAATGGAGTTGAAGAAAGAAAACGAGATTAATCTTCAAGAATATGAAAAACACATTTTAGAACTTGAGCTTCAGACAAAATCTTCTGAAGTTGCAGGAAAATCATTATCTATTGCAAAGCAGAGTGAAATGATAGATAAAATTCAAGAGATTTTAGAGAAAGAAAAAGATTTTAGTAAGCTTAAAAGCGAAATTAAAAAAGCAATAAAAATTAATGAAGTTAATAAACACGAATGGGAAATATTTGAAACCAATTTGAATCAAATCCATAATGAGTTTATTATTAACCTATCTAAAAAATATCCGCATCTAACTCCAAAAGATATAAAACTGTGTGTTTATCTAAAAATGAACCTATCTTCTAAGGAAATTGCCCCTATGATGAACATTTCTTTTAGGGGAGTGGAATTGCATAGATACCGCCTTAGAAAGAAATTAAGTCTTACTCAAGACGAAAACCTCTCCAAGTTTTTATTAAGTCTGTAAGATTTGAATTTGATTTTTACAGTATTTATATTTTTGCATACCAATTTTTGCATAATTCCAATACATCATTACTACATCATAAGGTTGTGTTAATGAAATTTATTTAACATTTATTATGTTGATTTTCAATATAATATTCTTGAATTTTAACACAATGATGTAGCTGTGTTGTAGTGGTAATTGATGTACTACAACGTTGTAATTGTTTAATTTGGCTCTACTAACTTAAACGATTACGTACTGTATGAAAAATTTTATTTTTAGCTATTTAGCGCTCTTGTTGCTGCCATCATATATGATGGGGCAGGCACAAGCAATCAAAGGGAAGGTGGTAGACAGTAGTGGAATGGGAATTCCAGGAGCAATTATTAGCACTCCAGAATCCAAAACCTCTGCAGATGCTGACTTTGACGGTAATTTTACCATTAATGCTAAAGTTGGAGAAACTCTTAAGATCTCTATGCTTGGCTTCGATGCAGTTTCTGTGCCGGCGGCTGCAGGTGTAATGTCTATTACTTTAAAAGAAGCAGGCGATACTGCTTTAAAAGAAGTAGTTGTTATAGGATATGGTACCAGAAAGAAAATTGATAATACTTCTGCTGTAAGCTCATTAAAATCAGAAGAAATTACCAAAATGAAGGTAGCAAATGCAACTCAAGCTATTCAAGGTAAAGCGGCTGGAGTTCAGGTAACTGCTTCAAACACTCCTGGTGGAACACCTTCTGTTGTTATTAGAGGGGTTGGAACTGCATTAGGAGGAAGAAATCCTTTATATGTTGTTGACGGTATGCCAACGGATAATATCAATAACATTAATACTAATGACATTACTTCTTATGAAGTTTTAAAAGATGCTTCTGCTCTTGCTATTTATGGTACAAGGGGTGCAAATGGGGTTATCATGATTACTACTAAAGCAGGAAAAGGAAAATTGACTGTAGATGTTGATAGTTACAGTGGTTTTAAAACTGCTTTGAAAAAAGTAAAAATGGCTAACAGCGAGGAGTTTGCTCGTTATAGTAATGCTGCTTTTAACGATCCAAACAAATTTTCTTTAAATCAGCCAGTTAATACAAATTGGTATGATGCAATTACAAGGACAGGTACATTTACAGAAAATAATATTGCTATCTCTGGATCATCAGAAAGTGTTAAGTATTTTTTAAGTGCTGCGAACTACGAAGAGAAAGGAATTTTAAATGGAACAGATTATTCTCGTACAACTATAAGAAATAATAACGAGTATAAAATTTCAGACAAACTTAAATTAAGTCAAAATTTCAGTGTTACTTCTATTAAAAACACACCGAAACCATTATCTGCATTTACTACAGCTTATAGACAATCGCCTATAATTCCTGTACGTTTTGCTGATGGAAAATATGGTGTTCCATTTGTTAATAATGGAGTGGCTGCAGAAACAGGTTCACAATTCAATTCAGTTGGAAATCCAGTAAGTGCAGTAGATTTCAACGATGAAAAACAACAAACGGTTATTCTTCAAGGTGGTTTAAAATTAGATTATGATATTACAAAATCATTAAAATTTACATCTCAATTTAACGGAGAATTTTATACGTATAAACAATATAACTACGTAGATAATTTAGCTATTTGGTTAGCAGCAGATCCAAATAGAGTTGAATCAGGTTACGATACAAATAGTTTAAATATAAATACTTTAACTAGAAATAGAGATCAATATTTCAACTGGAATTTATCTAACTATTTAACTTACAATAAAGTATTTGCAGAAATTCACGATGTAGAAGTTACAGCAGGTATAGAAACGAATGTAATTGGTACAAGAGAAAAATTAACAGTTACCAGAAAAAATGTAGAAGCTAATTCTAACTACTGGGCACTAGACAATGTTCCTTACGGACCAAGTGTTGTAGGGTATGGTGATGTAGCATTAAGCCAAAAGAAATTATCATCTTATTTTGCTCGTTTCCAATATAAATTAATGGACAAATATCTATTGACTGGAACTGTAAGACGTGACGGATCATCTCAGTTTTCTGATGGAAATCGCTGGGGAACTTTCCCATCATTAGGTGCTGGGTGGATCGTATCTAAAGAAAACTTCTTGAAAGACTCTAAAACAATTAATTTATTAAAAATTAGAGGTTCTTGGGGTAAATTAGGAAATCAAAATGTTCCATTAAATAATCAAACATTTACATCAGGGTTGAATTATGGACCAGATTCAGGTCAGGGAATCAGTGTAGATTCATCTATTGATCCTAACTTATCTTGGGAGGTTGTAGAAGAACTTTCTGCAGGTTTTGATATTGAATTGTTTAACAACAGGTTAAAAGGATCTTTTGATGTTTATGATAAAAATACGGAGAATGCAATTTTATATGTTATTCCGCTTTCAACTTCAGGATTGACACAAAGAACTGCTACTCACGTTGGTGAAGTATCGAATAAAGGTTATGAGATTTCTTTGCGTTGGGATGATAAAATCAATGACAATTTAAGCTATTGGGTAGGGGGTAACTTATCTCATAATCAAAATAAATTGTCTAGTTTAAATAATCCATCGATTGCACAAATTATCGGGGGTAATTTAGGAAATGGACAAAATACTAAATTATTATACAATACATCTGTAGGACAGCCATTGGGTAGTTTCTTCATGTATGAATATGCGGGAGTTGATCCTGCAAATGGTCAAATGTTGTACTATAATGCAAGTGGAGACAAAGTTCCTCAAGGGTCATTAAATGAAGTTAATGATAAAAAATATTTTGGATCGGTTCTTCCAACTCTAAATTACGGAGTTACTTTAGGTTTAAATTATAAAAATATTGATTTCTCTGTTGATGGTTATGGAACAGGTGGAGCAAAAGTTTATAATGGTAAAAAAGCACAACGTTTTTCAGGTGAAAATATAGAAGCTTCTTTAACTAGAGATTTCTGGACTCCAACTAATACAACAGCTTCAAATCCAGCACCATTTAATTACGTTCCGGTTGCTTCAACTTATTACTTAGAATCAGCGGATTTCTTTAGAATTAACAACATTACTGTAGGATACAAACTTCCTTTAAAAGAAGATGGCTTTATCAGTTTCTGTAGACTATATGTGAATGCGGTTAATCCGTTTATTACTCAGAAATTCTCAGGATTTTCACCAGAAGCTTTAGGGGACGGAGAATTAGTAACAGGTACTCAGGGTGTTGAGCTTGATGCTTACCCTTCATTGAGATCATTTGTTATTGGAGCAAATTTAAAATTTTAATATTATGAAAAGACTTTATATATCACTTTTACTTGCTGGGCTTCTCTTTTCAGGATGTTCAGATGATTTTTTAGATGTGGATCAAACGGATAAAATTCCGGTTGATATAGAATACCTTAATACAGATAGTAAAGCTACTGAATTGGTTACATCTATTTATAACCAGTTTTTATCTTGGGACATGTCATCTTTTGGATGGAATGCTGTTACAAGTATAATTTCAGATGATGCTGATAAAGGATCTGACCCTGGAGATACAGGAACAGATAAAGACGTTATTGATGCTTTGACTTACAATGCTTCAACTCCATCATTTGAAAGTGTTTGGAAAGCAAATTATGCAGGAATTAACAGATGTAATCAAGCATTAACATACCTTCCTCAATTAGATAAAGTTACGCCAGCATTAAAAAACAGATTAATTGGTGAAGCAAAATTTATGAGAGCTTTCATGTATTTTACATTAGTAAAAGGTTATGGAGGTGTTCCAATTGTAGACCGTTTGGCAAATACACCATTATCTGAAGAGGATAAAGTAATGCAGTTAACTCGAAAAACAGCTGCGGAAGTTTATACTTTTATTGAAAAAGATTTAGCTGAAGCAGCTGAATTATTACCAGAAAAAGGAACTTATGCTGGTAACGACAAACAAAGAGTTTCTAAAGGTTCTGCATATGCATTGTTAGCAAAAGTTAGCTTATACCAAAAGAAATGGCAGGAAGTAATTGATAACTGTGATAAAGTAACAGGTTATTCGTTAGTTTCAGATTATTCTTTGCAGTTTAAAAAAGAAGGAGAGTTTGGTTCTGAATCTATTTTTGAAATTAATGGTGTTGGTTCACCAACTTCAGATTTAAAATTAGGAATTGGTAATTATACTGTTTCTCAAGCGCCTAGAGGTGCTGGAGGATGGGGATGGGGTTTCAATACGCCATCACAAGGTTTAGCAGATGCTTATGAAGCAGGTGATGTTAGAAGAGCGGCTACAATTATATTTAGAGGATCAGTTTTATATGATGGACGTGTAGTTGCATCAACTGTAACCAATCCAATGTATAACTATAAAGCTTATTCGTCTGATTTTTACAATGTTGAGTTTACAGATACTAATCTTAGATACTTGAGATATGCTGAAGTTTTATTAATGAAAGCAGAAGCTTTAAATGAGTTAGGCCAAACAGGTGCAGCGACTCCTTTATTGAATCAAGTAAGACACAGAGCTAATTTAGGTGATACTCCTGCAGTTTCTCAAGCAGACGTTAGAACTGCTATCTGGAAAGAAAGAAGAGTAGAATTAGCTTTCGAACACGATAGATGGTTTGATCTTGTTAGAACTGGTCAGGCTCCTGCTGCAATGGCTGCTGACGGAAAAACTTTTATAGTTGGTAAACACGAATTGTTTCCAATACCAACATTCTTCATTAGAGAATCAGTAGGATACTCAAGTCAAAACCCTGGTGGTTATTAATTAATATTTTTTAATCACTCCCTTCAAACTTTTGAAGGGAGTGATTATTATTAAATTTTAAACTTTTATAATGATTAGAATTTCAGTTTTATTTTTAGCTTTTACTTTTTTTGGTTGTGGATCGAATGCGGATAAGGCAAAAGAAAATGCAGAAGAAAATACTTCTGGCGTTGCATTAACAGATGAGCAGCTATTGGATGCTGTACAAAAACAAACTTTTAAATATTTCTGGGATTACGCAGAACCCAATTCTGGTTTAGCCAGAGAGCGTTATCATCCAGACGGAAATTATCCTGAAAATGATTCAAATATTGTAACAACAGGTGGTTCTGGTTTTGGTTTAATGGCGTTGGTTTCAGGTATGTCTCAAGGTTATATTACCAAAGAACAAGGTGTAGAAAGACTGAACAAAATTGCAGATTTTTTAGGCAAAGCAGATCGTTTTCATGGAGCATGGTCTCACTGGATCGATGGAAATACAGGAAAAGTAAAACCTTTTGGAACCAAGGATAATGGCGGCGATTTAGTCGAAACTTCATTTTTGGTTGCAGGGATGATTACAGTTCGTGAATATCTTAAAGATGGTTCAGAAAAAGAAAAAGCAGTTGCTCAAAAATACGATGCACTTTGGAAAGGTGTGGAGTGGAATTGGTATACTAACAACAAAAATGTACTATACTGGCATTGGTCGCCTAATTACGCATGGCAAATGGATTTTCCATTAAAAGGATACAATGAATGTTTAATTACCTATGTAATGGCAGCATCTTCGCCGACACACTCTATTGATGCTAAAGCATATCATGAAGGATGGGCGAGAGGCGGAGACATTGTTTCTCCTAAAACAAAATATAACATTCCTTTAATTTTAAAACATAACGGTGCAGAAGAATTCGGTGGTCCTTTATTCTGGGCGCATTATTCTTATGTAGGTTTAGATCCAAATCAATTGACAGATAAATATGCAAATTACTGGGATTTAAACGTAAATCAAACTAAAATAAATTATCAATATTGTGTTGAAAATCCAAACAAGGTTGAGGGATATGGTGCTGATTATTGGGGACTAACAGCGTCATATTCCAGAAACCCTGATGGTTCTATTGGATACAACGCACATATGCCAAGCAATGATCAAGGTGTAATTTCTCCAACCGCCGCAATAAGTTCAATTGTGTATACACCGAAAGAATCAATGGCTTTCATACGCAATCTATACGAAAATCATAAACAAGAAACTTGGGGCAATGCAGGTTTTTATGATGCTTTAAGTTTAGGAAATAAATGGGTTGCAAAGCGTTATTTAGCAATCGATCAAGGTCCTGAAATGGTGATGATAGAAAACTATAGAACTGGTCTATTATGGAAATTATTCATGAATGCTCCTGAAGTAAAACAAGGTTTGACAAAACTTGGATTTAAATCAGGAAAATATGGGATTTAAAAACAAGCATGAAGTATAAATTAGTTTTTTTATCCCTGTTGATTTCGACATTTTGTTTTAGCCAAAGTGAAACAACTGGAAAAATTAACACCGTCATAATGGCAAAGTATGAGTTGGGCTATGTGTTACATAAACCTGCAAATACAAAAGAAAAAAAGCCTTTAATAGTTTTTATCTCTGGAGATGGGGAAAAAGGAACTGATCTTGAAAAAGTAAAAATTAATGGTCCTTTAAAATATCTAAAAACACATCAATTAGATGCGTACGTTTTGGCTCCGCAATGTAAAGAAGATGAAAACTGGGATATAGAATCGATTTATCAGCTGATTTTAAAAATCCAGAAAGAAAACAAAATTGATTCAGAAAGAATATATGTTACTGGTTTGAGCTCAGGCGGCTGAGCTTCATGGAATTTGGCTTTTGCACATCCGGATCTATTTGCAGCAAACGTACCTGTCGCTGGTTTTGTAGATTTAATTCAGTTAGAGCACGCTTGTGAAATAGCCAATATTCCAACCAGAATTTATCACGGATTATTGGATGATGTTGTAAACGTGAACTATGCGATCACGATTTACAAAGAATTGAAAAAATGTAATGCAAAAGATTTGAAGCTGACCATTTTTGATGATGCCAATCACGACAGCTGGACAAGAGTTTATGATAATGCAGCTATTTACGACTGGATGTTACAGCAGAGAAAAACGAATACAAACAAATAAATAAAATAGAATGAAAAACAAATTAGTCTTACTTTTTTTAGGATGTGCTGTTTTGGGTTACGCTCAAAAAAAGAACACTAAAAATACAGTGAAAATTAAACCAAAGTCTGAATTTGTAGCAGAGTTAATGTCAAAAATGACTCTAGACGAGAAATTGGGTCAGTTAAACTTGCCAACATCTGGTGATATCACTACAGGGCAGGCAAACAGCTCAAATGTGGCAAAAAATATTGCTGAAGGTAAAGTGGGAGGTTTGTTTAACATTAAATCAGTTCAAAAAATTAAAGAGGTACAGAAAATCGCGGTTGAAAAAAGCCGTTTGAAAATTCCGCTGCTTTTTGGTATGGACGTTATTCACGGTTACGAAACAACATTCCCAATTCCGTTAGGACTTTCTTGTACTTGGGATATGGGATTAATTGAAAGAAGTGCACAGATTGCTGCAAAAGAAGCAAGTGCAGACGGAATCAACTGGACATTCTCTCCAATGGTTGACGTTTCTCGCGATCCTCGCTGGGGAAGAGTTTCTGAAGGTTCAGGAGAAGATCCATATTTAGGAAGCCAGATTGCAAAAGCAATGGTAAATGGTTACCAGCAGCATGATCTTTCTAAAAATAATTCAATTTTAGCTTGTGTAAAACACTTTGCTTTATACGGTGCACCAGAAGGCGGGCGTGATTACAACACGGTAGATATGAGCCACATTAGAATGTTTAATGATTATTTTCCTCCTTACAAAGCAGCAGTTGATGCTGGTGTAGGTTCGGTTATGGCATCTTTCAACGAAATTGACGGAATACCAGCAACAGGAAATAAATGGTTAATGACAGATGTTCTTAGAAAACAATGGGGTTTCAAAGGTTTCGTGGTAACAGACTTTACTGGTATTCCTGAAATGATCGAACACGGAATGGGAGATTTACAACAAGTTTCTGCTTTATCACTAAATGCTGGTGTTGAGATGGATATGGTTGGAGAAGGTTTCTTAGGAACTTTAAAAAAATCTTTGGATGAAGGAAAAGTAAAAATCGAAACAATCGATAACGCTGTAAAACTTATTTTAGAAGCAAAATATGATTTAGGATTGTTCCAAGATCCGTATAAATATTGTGACGAAAAAAGAGCTAAAACTGAAATCTTTACAATGGATAGCAGAAAAGAAGCACGTCAAATTGCCTCTCAATCATTGGTTTTGTTAAAAAATCAAAACCAATTATTACCCCTTAAAAAATCAGGTACTATTGCACTTATAGGACCATTAGCTGATGCTAAAGAAAATATGCCTGGAACTTGGAGTGTAGCTACTAAAATGGAAAATGCTGTTTCATTACTAGCAGGAATCAAAGAAGTTGCAGGAGCAGGAACTAAAGTTTTATACGCTAAAGGAAGTAATTTAGATTATGATGAAACTTTTGAAACAAACGCTACAATGTTTGGAAAAACATTACACCGTGATGCACGTTCAAAAGAAGATTTGTTAGCAGAAGCTTTAAAAGTTGCTCAACAATCAGATGTAATTGTTGCTGCTCTTGGAGAATCTGCAGAAATGAGCGGGGAATCTAGCAGCCGTACAAACTTGGAAATTCCACAAGCACAAAAAGACTTATTAAATGCTTTATTAAAAACAGGAAAACCAGTTGTTTTAGTTTTATTTGACGGACGTCCACTAGTGATTACTGAAGAAGAAAAAACAGTTCCAGCGATTTTAAATGCTTGGTTTGCGGGTACAGAAGCTGGTTATGCTATTGCTGATGTTTTATTTGGAGATGTAAATCCTTCTGGGAAATTGACTTCAACTTTCCCAAGAAGTGTTGGACAGCTGCCAATTTACTACGCACACAAAAATACAGGAAGACCACTTTCTAATTCTGAAGGAAAATTCGAAAAATTCAGATCAAACTATATTGACGAAAGAAACGAGCCTTTATTCCCATTCGGATTTGGTTTAAGTTATACGACTTTTGATTATTCAAACTTGAAAATTTCTTCTGATAAAATGAACTTCAGCGGGAAATTAAAAGTAACAGTTGACGTAACAAACACTGGAAATTTTGACGGAAAAGAAACAGTTCAATTATACATTAGAGATTTAGTTGGTTCAGTAACAAGACCAGTTAGAGAACTAAAAGGTTTCCAAAAAATAACACTTAAAAAAGGTGAAAAACAAACAGTAAGTTTCGACATTACTGTTGAAGATTTAAAATTTTATAACTCTGATTTGCAATTCGCAGCAGAGCCTGGACAGTTTGATATTTTCGTTGGAGGAAATTCAAATGCCGATAAGAAAGTTAGTTTTGAGTTAACTAAATAGTTGGTTTATTGATTAGTGAGAAGCCCTTCATTTGGAGGGCTTTTTTTTAAACTGAAAAACCTTTTTTGTAATTTTTTAACTACGTTTATGATGAATACGTTTAAAATATCCCGCTCGATTTTTTTATTAACAATGCTATTTGCTTTTTTTTCTTGTAATGCACAAAAAAATGCAATTGTAGCACATCGCGGTGCGTGGAAAAAAAATAACCTTCCAGAAAATTCTATTGCCGCGCTTAGACACGCAATTGATTTAAAACTGCCAGGTTCAGAATTCGATGTATGGAGAACTGCAGATGATTCTCTAGTTATCAATCATGATGCACATTACAATAAAATGCTGATTGAAGAAACCAATTATGCAGATTTGATCAAATTTAAACTTTCCAATGGAGAGAAACTTCCAACATTGCATGAATATATTTCAGAAGGTAAAAGAAACAACAAACAAACTCTTTTGGTCTGCGAAATAAAACCTTCAGAAATAAGTAAGGAAAGAGGAAAAAAGACTGCGTTAATGGCAGTTGAAACTATTAAAAAACTCAAAGCAGATAAAAACACTTGTTACATAAGCTTTGATTACGATATTCTAAAGCAGATTAGAATCGTTGATGCCGAAACTTCTTTGCAATATTTAGAAGGAAATAAATCGCCGAAAGAAGTAAAAGCAGATAAAATTAATGGTGTAGATTATCATTATTCTGTATTTCAAAAACATCCAGAATGGATACAAGAAGCCAAAGACAACAAAATTATCCTAAACGCTTGGACAGTGAATGAAGCTGCAGATATGGATTGGATTATTAATCAAAAATTCAATTACATAACAACGAATGAACCTGAACTTTTAAAGGAAAGATTAAATCTTAAAAAATAATCTTGGAACTTACCAAACAAATCTAAAAATGAAAAAGATACATAAACTGATGACCTTGCCGATTTTATTTGTGATAGTATTTAGTCACAATTTATTGGCGCAGAATTTAGGTAAAACAGAATGGTTTGATCCTAGCAGACCAGCAACAACTTATTGTAATCCCATTAATATTGGGTACAATTATACAACTCATAATCATAACAGAATTCCAGAATCGCGTCGTTCAAGTGCAGATCCTGTGATTATTACCTATAAAGGCGAATATTATTTATTTGCAACCAATCAGGCAGGTTTCTTTTGGAGTAAAGATATGTCTGACTGGAATTTTGTTTACGGAAGTTTCCAAAGAGAACCAGGCGACGATGACCAATGTGCGCCTGCAGCTTGGGTTGTAAACGACACCTTATTTTACGTTGGTTCTACTTGGAAAAGAGATCATCCAATCTGGAAAACTGCCGATCCAAAATCAGGAAGATGGACACGTCACGTCGACAAAGCAATGCTGCCGACTTGGGATCCAGCGATTTTTCAGGATGATGATAAAAAAGTGTATATGTATTACGGTTCCAGCGGGAAACTGCCTCTTGTAGGTGTTGAAGTTGACTATAATACATGGCTTCCAAAAGGAAATCAGGCTGATTATGCTCAGTTATACAAAGCGACAGAAGTAGAAGATATTCAGCGTCCGTATGGGCAAATAAAAGAAGTTGCAGTTTTAGAACCTTCAGCTCACGGCTGGGAACGTTTCGGACCCAATAATGATATGGAACCTGCACCTTGGGGAAATTTTATTGAAGGAGCGTGGATGACCAAACATAACGGAAAATACTACATGCAGTATGGCGCGCCTGCAACAGAATTTAAAGGCTATGCAAATGGAGTTCATGTTGGAGATAATCCACTTGGGCCATTTACGTATCAAAAACACAATCCGATGTCTTATAAACCAGGCGGATTTGTAATTGGAGCTGGGCACGGAAATACTTTTGCTGATAATTTTGGTAATTATTGGAATACGGGAACTTGTAAAATCTCTATTAAAGATCGTTTTGAACGCCGTATAGATATGTTTCCTGCCGGATTTGATAAAGATGATGTAATGTATTCTATTACCTCTTACGGAGATTTTCCAATTGTCTTGCCAACAAGTCAGCGTGATCAAACGAAAGGAGCTTCATCGGGATGGATGTTACTTTCGTACAAGAAACCAGTAACAGTTTCTTCTTCAGAAGAATGTATGGAAGTGGAAACACACAGAATGGATAACGGAGGCAAAAAAGTGTATGAGAAATTCTGTTACGGGCCTGATAATCTAACAGATGAAAATATTCAAACTTATTGGTCTGCTAAAACGAGTAATCCTGGAGAATGGCTTCAAATGGATTTAGGAAGACAAATGGAAATTAATGCTTTGCAGATTAATTACGCAGATCATAAAGCAACACAGTATAACAAAGCAATGGATATTTATTACCAATACAAGATATTCATGTCTGATGATGCTGTTAATTGGACTCTGGTTGTAGATAAATCTAAAAATGATAAAGATGTACCACATGATTATGTAGAGCTTACAAAAGCGATTAAAGCGCGTTACATCAAAATGGAAAACATTCACAACGCTTCTGGTTTATTCGCAATTTCTGATTTCAGGGTTTTTGGAAACGGATTAGCAGCAAAACCAAAAGCAGCTGCCTCTTTTAAAGTGGATAGAAATAAAGCAGATTCTAGAAACGCAATGATTTCTTGGAAAAAACAAAATGATGCAATTGGATATAATATTTATTATGGAATTTCTCCAGATAAATTATACAACAGTATCATGGTTTATGGAGACAGCTCATACGATTTTAGAGGTCTAGATAAAGGCACAAAATATTATTTTACCATAGAGCCTTTTAATGAAAACGGAATTGGAACAAAAAATAAGATTATAGAAGTAAAATAATCTTTATTTATGAAATGTTTAAAAGCTCTAATTGCAAATTGAAGAATTTGTAATTAGGGCTTTTTTTCATAAAAAGGATCACGAAAAACTCTGACACTTCTAGAGAATTTTTGTTTCTTTGTGAGATAAGCCAAAAACGGAACATAACCCCAAAAATGTTATAGAAATTATGAAAAAAACGATTCTTTTAACTGCTTTAGTTTTAAACGGATTGACTTCATCTTTTGCTCAGACAAACGATGAAAAAAACATTAAATTATTTTATAAAAAAGCCTTAACCGAGTCAAAATGCTACACTTGGTTAGAATATTTGTCTAATGATATTGGAGCCCGTCTATCTGGTTCTAAAGGAGCTGAACTGGCTGTCGATTACACAAAAAGACAATTAGAATCACTTGGATTAGATAAAGTATATCTTCAGGAAGTTATGGTACCGCATTGGGTTAGAGGTGAAAAGGAAACAGCTTATATCTTAGACGGAAAAACAAAAACTGTAGTGCCAATTTGCGCTTTAGGAGGTTCTGTCGCAACTCCAAAAACCGGAATTACTGCAGAGATAATTGAAGTGCAGGGAATTAAAGAATTAGCTGAATTGGGAGCAGATAAAGTAAAAGGGAAAATTGTGTTTTACAACAGACCAATGAATCCTGAAAATATTGAAACGTTTACTTCTTATGGAGCATGCGTTGACCAAAGATATGCAGGAGCAAAAGAAGCGGCAAAACTAGGAGCTGTAGGAACGATCGTTCGTTCAATGAATTTAAGATTAGACGATTTTCCTCATACAGGTGCACAAAGTTATGGTGACTTACCAAAAGAGCAATATATTCCAACCGCGGCGATAAGTACAAACGGAGCAGAGTTGTTGAGTAAATCTTTAAGAGTAAATCCAGCTTTAAAATTCTATTTCAAGCAATCTTGTGAGACTTTACCAGATGCATTGTCTTATAACGTAATTGGAGAATTAACAGGAACGGTTAGTCCAGAAAATATCATGGTAGTTGGAGGGCACTTAGATTCTTGGGATTTGGCCGATGGTTCGCATGACGATGGAGCAGGGGTAGTGCAAAGTATGGAGGTAATTAGAATTTTGAAAAATTTGAATTACAAACCTAAAAATACGATTCGCGTTGTCTTGTTTATGAATGAAGAAAATGGCGGAAAAGGCGGTGCTAAATATGAGGAAGTTTCGAAACAAAAGAAAGAAAACCACATTTTTGCATTAGAAAGCGATTCAGGCGGATTTACTCCACGTGGATTCTCGATTGAAGCTGATGATGCTAATTTGAAAAAAATTCAAGGATACAAAGATCTTTTTGAACCTTATTTAGTGCATAGTTTTACGATTGGCCACGCAGGTTCAGATATTAGTCATTTAACTTCGCAGGCAATTGTTAAAGCAGGATTAAAACCAGATTCACAGCGTTATTTCGATTATCATCATGCGGCAAACGATACCTTTGATGCGATTAACAAAAGAGAATTAGAATTAGGTGCGGCAACAATGACTACTTTGATGTATTTATTAGATCAAAACGGAATTGATATTAAAAAAGCAAATTAAGATTTTAAATATATATCGTTTAGAAAGCTGTGAGTTAAACTTACAGCTTTTTTTATGTCTCAAGATTTCATCACAATCAAATAGTACAAAAAAGTTATCGGAATATTAGAAAGCAGCAATAAGATTTTAAAACCAATCTCTTTTCGCTGCTGCCGTAAAAGAAGAAATTTTTCTGCCAAATGAACAAACATGATTGTATTAACAAGTATCGCAGCTAAAGCAAATGGCCATGCAATAACGAGAATGGCTGTATCTCCATTTGAAATAATATATGATGCGAACAGCAATGTAGTAATGACAAATGATCCAATCGTTAATTCGAGAGATTGTTTTTCTTTGAAAGGTTGTTCGTTAATTATTTTCATTTTGCTAAATATTAAAAGTTTGTTGAATCGATTGAACTGACATAAACAGCATTTTTGAAAAATCCAAGTAATGAAATTGCAGTGCTCTTCTGCCTCGATTGTATTGCTGAAAGAAATAGTTTATTCGCTTTGGATAAAATATAGTGCCCGATAAGATTACCATGTACAGATACAAGCTTCTTTTTCCATTTCCGAATAAATAATACTGCATTCCGATTTCTTCATAAACTGAAATTCCTGTATTAGTCAAAACATGAATAATATCGTGATCTTCCAGCTTTTCTTGAATATCAAAATGATTGTTATGAAGGAAACTGCCCAAACCGTAACCCAAACTCTCTTTAGGAAAATCCATCAAGGCTGTTTGATCAATTTTCCAAGGTTCATTTTTCTTGAAATATTTTTGATACGGCTTTTTAGAACATTCATACAATTTTTCGATTAAATAATCTCTCATAAATATATTTTTAAAAGTTCTTTGAAATTCAAAGTAAATTAGTAAATAAAAAAGCTAGAAATAAAATAAACTAGCTTTTTATATAATTAGTAGTTATCTATTACTGTGTTTAGTAAATTAGAAGCAGCAAGGTCAGAAGGAGCAACGACTTTCTCTTGTAACGGAATTTCATCGCCATAACGCTCTTTCAATACTTTTTGAACTATTGGATCGGTTAGGTTAAAGTCTTTCAGTTCTCTTAGTTTAGACAATTCAATTCCGGCTGCATTTTTATAAATTTTCCAAATCAATTCAGAACAATAGATTCGATTATCTGTCCACTCAAAATAAGCATCGTATTCTTTGCCATCAAACTGCTGACTGTAATCCTTCATTTTTTGTAAAACTTCAGGCTTCAAAACAGTGTCATTTTTTAATCTTTTCACCACATATTTGCTGTCTTTTCCGTGGTTAATCCAATCTTCAAGCGGTGTAAGTTTTACAGGTTGAACAGCTTCAAAAACAAACCATTTTCCGTTTATGTCATAGATAATGCCACAGTGCGAAAACTTCGAATTAGTAGCTATACGAACTGCTTCGCATTGTTTAGATTCCGAAGTTTGAAAAATAATATCACCATCTTTAAACTTACTAGATATAGTTTTTTCCTCACTATTTCCAGTAAAAGGATTGTTGGGAAAAACTTTGATCGAAACAAACAGCGCACAGCCAAAACTGATGAGTAACGTTATTAGCGGGAGTAAGATTTTTTTGCTTTTCATAAAGTATAATTTAAAGTACTTTGAGATGCAAAGTAAATAATAAAAAAAATAGCTGCCAAATGAATTGACAGCTATTTGCTAAATATATTTTACTAAAATATTAGATTCTAAAAATACCTCCAACAGCAATAATTCGCTGGAAGAAGAAAAAGTCCTGAGAAGCTTTGTCCTCGCTGCTTGTGGTAGTTCTAATATCCTGCATGTTGATATAACCGCCTTTAAGCTCTCCCTGAATATAGAAATGTTTGAAGAACGTAATATTAATACCAGCTTTTGCAGAAACTCCATAACCAGAAATATGAAAATCATCATGGCGTTCTTTTCCTAAAAGCATAGTATTAGTTTTTGGGTATAAAACACCAGCACCAAGACCTTCAGTTAAGTTTATTTGAACTTTATCGGTATTTGGAAGGCTGAACCATTTCGAAATATCATCAAATCTAGAAACTTCAGTATTAATGTAATTTAATCCGTCTGTATGCTCGTACGTTAAGAAAGTTTCATCTGTAAAGTTTACAGGAGTATTATTGTAAACACCGTTGTGCACAGGTCCATCAATATAACCCGTAACATTTGCAGTCTGATCCTGAGTCATCACATATTTCATGTGGTCAACTCCGATGGCTACACTGTAATGATCACTGAAAAAATAACCCAATCTCAAATTTGTTTGAGGTATCGTCATGTTCGCAGGATTAATGTAATCAATATGCCAGCCTTTTGGTTTATCATGAGCTGTCATATTATTAACTGTAAAGTTGTAATCTTTACCTCTGAAATTCACATCAGAGTTAGAATAACTTTCTCTATTTCCACCCCACATTACAAAGAATTTACCTTTGTTATGAGCAGTGTATTTTTGTACTGGAATTTCTTCCTGAGCAAAAGTGCTTAATGAAACACAAATCAGAAAGAAAAACAAAATTTTTGTTTTCAAAGAACTTAAGTATTATAATTAAAAGGTATTAACTGTTTTTCTGATGGCAACTAATTTATTCATTAAACCTTCGAAATAGTCTAAATGAAGCATATTAGCGCCATCACTTTTAGCATTAGCAGGATCAAAATGCGTTTCAATAAAGATTCCGTCAACACCTACTGCGATACCAGCTTTAGCAACGGTTTCAATCATATCAGGTCTTCCTCCTGTAACACCAGCGGTTTGATTTGGCTGCTGCAAAGAATGCGTCACATCCAAAACCGTAGAAGCATATTGCTGCATAGTAGGAATACCTCTAAAATCAACAATCATGTCTTGGTATCCAAACATAGTACCACGATCTGTAACCATAACATTCTCATTATTACAGTCTAGTACTTTTTGTACAGCATGTTTCATGCTTTCTGGACTCATAAATTGTCCTTTTTTCAAATTAACGACTTTTCCTGTATTTGCTGCAGCAACCACAAGATCAGTCTGGCGCACCAAGAACGCTGGAATCTGCAAAACATCTACGTATTGCGCAGCCATGTCAGCATCTTCGTTAGTATGAATATCTGTAACTGTTGGAACATGAAAAGTTTCAGAAACTTTTCTTAAGATTTTTAAAGCTTTTTCGTCTCCAATTCCAGAAAAACTATCAATTCTCGAACGGTTTGCTTTTTTAAAAGATCCCTTGAAAACGTAAGGAATCTGAAGTTTGTCGGTAATACCAACTAATTTTTCAGCAATTCTAAGAGCCATTTCTTCTCCTTCAATAGCGCAAGGTCCCGCCAATAAAAAGAAGTTACCACTGTCAGTATGCTTAATTTGTGGAATATGTTGTAAATTCATAATATGATTTTTTGACAGTGCAAAGGTAGTCATGATTTATGAATACAGGATGAAGATTTAAGATTATTTTATGAAGCCAATCCTGCTATCCGCTGCAATCTTTTTATCGTAACCCTTTTTTTCTAGGTCACTGCAGGAGCTTCCGTTGGTCGCTCTGCAGCAACCAGAAAAAATAGGCTTTCTCAAAAAGGATTTCCGCTTCTATCAGGGCTAGTTTAGTGGGATTAAGAAAATTTAAGTTAATTTATTAAGCTTTTGCTTTTGTTTATAAATGCTATACTTGCGTTAATGATATCTTTTTTTATAAAATCTTTTAATAAAATATTGAATAATTATTAAAATTATAAGAATAAACACAAGGAAGAACATTGCCATAATAAGAACACCAAATCCTGTTCCGCATCTAAGTTCAGAAGGATGCTTGTCAAAATAGGTATTAAAATTATATGAAGCTATTGAATATGATACTATTGAAAAAAATATTTGCAAAACAAAATTAGCTGAAGAAACAGCCAAAACTTAAAAGAAATGGTTTGCTTAGCGGCCATGGTTCCAAATATAAGTTGAAAAAATATGGGTAAAGTAATTAAAATTAAGGAAATGGCACCAAACATTTTTTGAATTTCTTATAATATCATTTATTTTAAAGTTGATTTCTTACTTCAATCTCAATCCCACCGGAACCATTAAAATTCCTTTTTCATAAATATTCAAATACAATTTAATTGGCTTTTTTTGACCTTCCCATTTCAATTCGTACACATTTAAAAAACCAGCTCCCATATTGCTTCTTTTCGTTGGAAACGGACAGCAAGTTTCTAATTTGCTATAAGTAATTTTTTCACCATTTGGTCCTGCTAAGGCATTCAAAAAACGGGATTCATTTAAAGTTTCATTATTGGTGTTTTGAAAGAAAATATTAATCGGATAATCAGGATTGTAACCGTATTTTTTATCTTTTGCAAATTCGGTAATTACAAACGTGTTATTTTTATTCAAAACTAAATCTGGAGCGTAATCATCTACATTTTTTAAAGTCGATTTTGAACTCACACACGATGAGACAGTGATTAATAAAACAATTAAAAGAGTTATTTTTTTCATGGTTGTAATTTTGTAGTAACAGTTAGCTGGTCTGGTAAGAGAGGTTAATTATTCTTCTGCTTTCTTTTTGTTTAGTTTTAAAATACCAATCACAATCAGATATTGTGCCAGAAGATAGGTAAGCATTATAAAAAATGAGCTTTTCGGAATTGGAGCATAAAATTTGTTTATCGCCAAAATACTATCTGATACAACAAAGAAAAACGCACCTAAAAAAATAAGTAAATTACCTGGCTTTTCCCACACTAAGAATCCGTTAAAAGCAAATAGGAGCATTATCGAAATTATCGACGCGTAAATAGTAACGGGAATTTCTAAGTTTCCTAAAAAGGGCATTAGAAAAGAGACCATGCCAATGAGGTACAAGGCAATTAAAATACTTCCAAAAATAAAGAGTGATCTATTCTGCTTTTTTCTAACCTTACGCTGCTTATTAAATAAAACACAATAAATAATATGAGCTGTCAAAAATGACAATAGACCCAGAATAAAATAAATTTCGCCAAGGTCTGTAAATAATAGAATAACATCTCCAATCCACGAAAATAGAAGGCTGCTTAATAATGTGTTTTTGGTTGGAAATTTCCTGTAAAAATAAACGCCGAATCCTATAATGGGTATTAAAATGGGCTTCAGGAAAAGGTCAAAACGTTCATAACCTGACAAAAGAATGATCAGGTATAATATGCTGAACGCTGTATAAATTTTATAAAATGATGAGTTTCTCATAATAGGGGATTATGAATTATTGATGGTTTTGGTTGGTTTTTAAATTTAAAACTAACAAAATATACTGTGACTATAAATGATAGTATTAAGTATGTAAAAATAATATAATTAGTAATTGGAATTACATCATTTAAACCAAACTAGTCTCCGTAATAATTAATAATGCAGATTATTATAACAAAATGCAGGGCTTCCCATAAAATAGAGAATTTCTTTATCCATTAATCATGAGTAGCTGTATATGGTAACAAAAATAGAAAGCCAAAATATCTTTCCATATTCCTCCATAAAAAAAACATTCTATTCAATTCAAATATAGAATAAAATAGAATGTTTTTAAAATATTTTCAATTAAACGATTTCAGCGCTGAGTCCTGCTTCTAAAAGTTGTGTACATTGAGGTTTTAATTTGTCCATCGGGCCTGTTTTTACAGTGCATTTTCCGTTGTAATGTACAATTAATGAGCATTGCTCAGCTTGTTCAGCCGTGTGGCTGCATACACGCATAAGAGTATCAATTACGTGGTCAAAAGTGTTTACATCATCATTGTAAACTATAATTTCGTTATTGAAACCCGTTGCTTCTTTTTCGCGAATTCTTTCTCTAACTTTTTCTTTAGTACTCATTTTTTTTAAGTTTTTGTACTGATGTTACTATTATCTAATTTACGTATTTTAATGATACCCAGTTGTTTCTTTGAAACTTTTTAACATACGTTAATCCTTTTTCAACGCACGAAGCATCGATAAACGGAACATCTTCTTCATAGAAACCACTAAAAAGAATTATTCCTTTTGGATTTAAACAGTCAACGTAAGCCTGCATATCATTCAACAAAATATTTCGATTGATGTTTGCGATAATTAAATCATATTTTTTGCCTGCTAATAAAGCAGCATCGCCCTCATAAACGCTGATATGTTTACAATTATTGCGTTCAGCATTTTCGATAGAATTCAAATAGCACCAGTTGTCAATATCAATGGCATCGATTGGTTCCGCACCTTTCATTTCAGCCAAAATTGCCAAAATTGCTGTTCCGCATCCCATGTCTAAAGTTTTAAGACCTTTAACATCCATTTCCAGTAAATGCTGGATCATCATATGAGTTGTTTCATGATGACCAGTTCCAAAGCTCATTTTTGGTTCTATTACAATATCAAATTCGGCATTAGTTTTTGGGTGAAAAGGAGCGCGAACGTGGCATTTTCCATCAACATCAATAGGTTCAAAATTCTTTTCCCATTCCTCGTTCCAGTTTACCTGATCGATTTCTTCAATAGTATATTCAATTTTAAACTCTTCAGATTGTAAAATATAAATATCGTCTAGAATATTTTCGTCCCATAAATCTTTCTTCACAAAAGCCGAAATTCCGTTTTCTGTTTCTGTAAAACTTTCAAACGCTTTTTCGCCTAATTCAGCAACTAAAATCTCTGAACCAAGTTCTTTTGGTTCGATTGTAAAATGATATCCTAAATAGATGTTCGACATAAATAATTTTTTTGCAAAGGTAATTCTTAAATTATAAACTTCAATTCAAAAATTCCAAATTCCAAAACAAAAAAAACATTCGCACCGCGAATGGTTTTTTGTAAATCTAAAATCTATCCCGAGGCTTCGGGACTAAAATCTAATACAGAAGTTCCTTAAAAAAAAGGAAACAATATATTCAATTTTTTAATTATTAAAATACAATATTTGTAAGAATTTTATGTTATTTATAGAAATAAAAGAATAAATGAAAAATATAAGTTTTACAATACTGCTTTTGATTTTTTTAGGAATTTCATGTGCTAAAAAAGAAGAAGGAATCCGTTCTTTTTGTTATTGGAAAACAGATTTGAATTTTGATACTAAAGATGATTCATTAATCAAAAAATTAAAAGTAAAACATCTCTATGTTCGTTTTTTTGATGTCGACTGGGGAGTAAATGATGATGAAGCAGTGCCAGTTGCAGACATTAAAAATATTATTTTCAATAAAAGTAAAACTGAAATTACACCTTGTGTTTTTATAAAAAACGAGGTCTTTTTGCAGACTAACAAAGAACAATTAGATACTCTCGCCATTCGAATAATTAATAGAGTTGAGGCAATAGCAAACAACAGCATTGAATTTAAGCGTAATAAAACAATTTACTCAAAAGTAGATTTTAAAGAAGTTTTGATTGATTGTGACTGGTCTCCAAAAACAAAAGACAATTATTTTTATTTATTAAAAAAGATTAAAGACAATTACCCAAAGATAAAAATAGCGGCTACAATTAGGCTCTGGCAGTATAAATATGCTACAAAAGCTGGAGTGCCGCCCGTGGATCGAGGGCTCTTAATGTGTTATAATATCAGTAAACCAACAGATATTAATACAGAAAATTCTATAGGGACCAGCCGTGAATTAGCGCAATATATTACCCATAATAAATATAAACTCAAACTTGATATTGCTCTGCCAATATACAGTTGGGCAGTTGTTTTTAGAGGAAATCAGTTTAAAGGGATTTTGTCAGATTACAGCAAACTAATAAGCGATAGTGTCGAATTAAAGCGACTAAGTGCTAACAACTACATTTTGAAAAATGATATCGTGATTGGAAAGAAATATTTGAGAAACGGAGACCTGATACGGATCGAAAAAATTTCAGATGACGAGCTTGAAAAAATGATTTCGATTGTAAAAAATAAAATTAAAATAGATAACCAAACAAAAGTTACATTTTTCGCTTTTGATAAAAAATATATAAATGATTATGGAATTCAAAAAATATCAAAATATTATGCGCAGTTTTAGTCTTTTAATTTTACTATTTAGCTTTCAGGTCTCTTTTGCTTGTGTAGATAATTATAATACAACCGAACGCGTAAGAATAGCGTTTTTTGAAGCAAAACGTGCTGGTTTTTTAGGACTTAGTCCTTTTCATTACTCAACAGATCGTTATTTTTCGATCAGTTATTTTACTGATAATTGTTTTAATGAACTTCGGAGTTTAAATTGTTTAGATTGGAAAGAAAAAATTGGAAATAGAGTCGTCACAGATGATATCTATGATATTTTATATAATACAAAATCAGATGAATTTGTAAGTGCCTATAAAGCAAAATCTTTAAATTTAACTTTTAAAGGGAATACTTTTATAACTAATTTATTGTTGCCTAAAAACAAGGATTTATTAGATTGTGTGTTATTTGCTAAAAAAATAGAATACGATAATTGGTACGTTCCTTTTAATTCGATCGATATTAAAAGCTATAAGCAGAAACTTTTGAATACGAAAGATGTATTTTTAAGACAGAGATATGCCTTCTTGATTTTAAAATATTATTACTATAAACAAGATTCGAAAGAAGTAGTACGATTATACCATACTTATTTTGAAAAAAAATTAAATACTACTTTAGGATTATTAGCATTAGATTACGCACATACTTATTGTAAAGTAAATTTTTCAAGTAGTTATGAATTAACTAACTTTTTAATTTATTCAGGTTACAGTCCCTCTATAATTTTACAAGATAAAGATGTGAGGCTAACTTTGCAAACAATGAATTTGGCTGAAAATAGTAATGCTAAAAGCATTGATCTGGCAACAATGAGTTTTCGTGACCCTGGACCGTGCTTAATAAAAATCAAAGAAATTGCCAAATTAAGCCCAAATAATATGCTTCTGGCTTTTTTGATTGGTAGAGAAATTAATAAAGTAGAAGATTGGATCTACACACCTCAGTACACTAATTATATTTCAACCGTCGTTTATGATTATCTTGATTATGAGGGTAATGAAGCCAGAGATTTTGAAACAGTAAAAAAAGAAAATTATACTAAAGATATCTTATACTTAAGGAAATTGAGGGCTTTTTTGATTAATATGCTGGACAGAACTTCTGGAGAACAAAAAGATTTCGTGACAGCAGCAATCGCACAACTTTATTTTATTGATAACGAAGTTAATTTAGGTGAAAAATACACCAATATGATTTCTGATAAAGCAAATGCATCTATTCAAATGCAAAAAAATATTCAATTAGCCTTGGCGTCCTTAAAGCAAGATGATTTAAAAAATAAAAAAGTACAATACAAACTTGCTGCATATTTTAATTCGGTTGAAAGTTTAGCAAAACATAATATTGAATTGAATAGATGTTTATACAGCTTATACTTAGCAGCAAGTGATGAATTTTCAAAACAGGGAGATGAAGCGATAGCAGGCTTATTTTTCATCAAGGCTGCAATTTCGAAATGTAAAAATAATTCTGAACAATCGGAATTTTGCCTTAGTGACTATGATTATGTTGGTTATTTTGAACGTCATGCTAAAATAAAGGATCTAGATTATTTAATTAAATTAAAAACAAAACAAAATAAATCATCCTTTGAAAAATTGATTTGTTCAGATGCTATGCAAAATGTGAACTTATACAAAGATATAAAAGGTACACTTGCTTTTAGAGAAAATGATTTAGACCTTGCCTACAAAACATTTGCTTCTATGCCTGCTGATTTTTGGAGTAAAACTGAATTTTTTAGCGATTATTTAAACGAAGATCCATCCATTGCTAAGGTTTTGAAAACACCAGAAAATAGAAAATTTGATTATGTTTTTAACAAATCAGCCTTTATATTAAGATTAATAAAACTAAAGAATCAAAATACTTTTGAAAGTAATTTAGAATTGGCTCACTCATATTTTAATGTATCTTATTATGGAAATTCTTGGAAAATGATATCATACGATCGCTTTCAAGTTTCTGATGGGTATATTGAATATGCCGACAGTAATCAAAAAAATAAAGAAAAATACCAAAATGGTAATTACTACGATTTAACAATTGCTAAAAAGTATTATGAAAAAGCATTGAAGTTAGCTAAAAATGATGAAGAAAAAGCATTAGCAAACCTAATGATTTTTGAATGTAATTATTATAGATATGAGTTTTCAGGTTTCAATTCGTATGCATTAGATTATTTTCCTTATAAATATTCAGGTTTTTACTTTGACCCGGTTTATTATATATTCTACCCATTTTACAATTATGATTTTGGTATTGGAAAATTTAAAGGAGTTAGGGAACTTACTAATTTTTATACAGTGTATAGATCAACTGAAACTTTTAAAAAATACAATTGTCCAACAATTGAAAATTTCATAAATTAAAGCATAAAAAAAGCGTTCGCACAGCGAACGCTTTTTTTATAAGGTAAAATCTAAAATTAGATAGCCGTTACAATAGCTAAAAAGTCATCAGCTTTTAGAGCAGCACCTCCAATTAAACCACCATCTACGTCTGGTTTACCAAAGATTTCTTTAGCGTTTTCTGGTTTAACAGAACCACCGTATAAAATAGAAACTTCATCAGCAATATCAGCTCCAAAAGCTTTACGGATAGTTTCTCTAATAAATTCGTGCATTTCCTGCGCTTGCTCTGGCGAAGCAGTTTCTCCAGTTCCGATAGCCCAAACAGGTTCGTAAGCCAATACAATTTTAGACCAAGATTCTTTAGCAATATGGAAAACACCATCACGCAATTGATTCTCAACAATATTAAAATGATTATCAGATTGACGGTCTTTTAATTCTTCTCCAAAACAGAAAATAACTGTCATGTCATGTTTTAAAGCTGTATCAACTTTATTAGCAATTAAAGCGTCAGTTTCGTTGAAAATTGCTCTACGCTCAGAGTGACCTAAGATAACTGTATTAACGCCAATGCTTGTTAACATATCTGCAGAAATTTCTCCTGTAAAAGCACCGCCTTCAGCTTGGTGAACGTTTTGAGCAGAAACTCCGATAGTTGTATTTTTTAATTTTGCAGCAGCAGCTTGTAAGTTTACAAATGTTGGAGCTACAATAACTTGTGCATTCGTTTTTGCTGGAATTTTAGCAATTAACTCGTTTAATAATTCTTCAGTTTGAGCAGCATTTTTATGCATTTTCCAGTTTCCTGCAACAATCGATTTTCTCATTTTGGTAGTTTTATATTATTTTTTTGTTTTTTGTTTTATGAAGTAAGGTCAAAGACAAATTGAAATTGATTTTTGAAATTGCTATTGAATTATTTCAATCCTTTTAAAGTTTCGTCTATTTTAGCAAAATCAGTTTCTATAGCGCGGTAAAGCACAATTTTTCCTGTTTTGTCCACAACGATATATCTCGGAATCCAATCTAAGTCAATCGCTTTTCCAAAAAGCCCTTTCATGCCATCGTTCATCATATAATGATCACCTTTATTTAACTCGTGTTTTTCGATTCCAGCTTTCCATTTTTCAGCAGTTTTATCAGCCGAGATAAATAAGTAAGAAACATCGGGATTGTTGGCTTGCAATTCTTTTAATTTTGGCATTGCTTTTACACAGTCACCACACCAAGAAGCCCAAACTTCAATAACCAAAGTTTTTCCTTTGTATTTTTTTAATATGTTTTTGAATGCAACCTGACTTCCGTCTGTTGCTAATAATTTTTCAGATAAAGCTTCTTTAGAAAAATTTGTTTTCTGAGCTTGAGAACAAGAAAAAGTAATAAATGCAATTACAGCAAGAGCAATTTGTTTCATATGTAAAATAAATTATTTTAAAATTAAGTACTGAATTCACAAAGTTAAACAAACAAATCGAATGCCAAATGGAGATTAACAAAATTTGAAGAGTCGTTTATTTTGTAACAAAACAACGATTTTGGGTTAGAAAAAGGCGAATGAAATCGTAATAGTTACTGCTAAATTCATATGCTTATTTGATAGTTTGCATCTAACCACATTAAATGGATAAAAAAAACATATTCTAAATAGTATTTTTGAATGTAAAAAACGTCAGATTTTAATCAGTAAAGATTTAATCTGAGTTTTTTTTTGAAAAAAAAAGAGCTTAATTTTTTTAAGCTCTTTATCAATTGTACTATTATTTTAAATTTCGGGATCAACAAAAATTTTATAGACTCCGTTTGTTTTATCGAATTCGTAGGCTGCATTTTCGATTTTAAAATCCGTGTATTCCGTATAAGAACATTTATTATTAACTCTGGTAGCTTTTACATGAAAGTCATAAATGTTTTTTCCATGTATGCTTACAGAGTAGTTTATATTTTCTGTTTCCCAACCAATATAGCCAAAACGAATAACGTTTAAGTTATTTTCGGAAATTATGTCGAATTTTACGTTTTTGCTAGAATCATCCAAATCTTTTACAACAATATCTGTGCTTTTGAATGTCCCGTTGGTTAATAAATTTTCTCCCGTAGTTTTATCTACAAGTTCAAAAGAATACGGGGCAGGCTCTGTAAAACATAGTATGCCTTGGTCATTATTGCATCCGTAATTAATAATAATTAAGAAAAATAAAAAGAATTTTAAAGGTGTTTTCATGTTGATTTCTTTTTGGTTGAGTTAACATATGAATATTGTCTTAAAATTTAAATTTTTATTTGTAAAAGCTTAAAGGCTAAAGCTTTAGTTCAAATCATAATTTCCCTCTGCCCATTTTTTACTTGGAACGATCCATTCATCTAAAGCTTTATAAAGAAAACCATGTTTGAGATTGGTATTCAATTCGATCTCTTTAAAATGATTTATTTTGAGTTTTGAAGTTTCTTTACGCTTTATCTCAGAAACTCCGTAAATATCTGATTTTTCATAAATGGTTAAAATATTACCACAGAAATTAATATCTGGAATTTCTTCAATATCAGAATCTCTAAAGCATCCAATAAAAACAAAATTTACATCTGGATTTGCTAAATAAGTCGATACGTATTGGGCAATATAACCGCCTTTTGAAGTTCCTATTACGGTTATTTTGTTAGGAGCAATTCCTTTTTTGAGTAAGCTTTTTATTTCTTTGACAACCTTTTGTGCATACTTAGCTGCATTGGTGTTTTTGCTTCTGATTTCGCTTAAAACGATAAAATTGTCTTTTCTGAAAGAATTTAGAATTTCATTGTATTCTGCTTTGCCATATTCGGAATGTGGAGTATTTAAATCATTTTCTTCAACAAATTTATTGTGGAGAAAAAATATATATCGCTGCTCATTTATAGTTTTCGATTGACTAAAAACGGTGTGACTAAAAATAAGAAGTAAGATGGTAAATAAAAACTTAGGTATTCGTTTCATAAATAAGTTTTGTTCTTGGAATAGTTTAAAACAAATATATAAAACAAAATGTCTGCCCGGTATTTTTCTTACGAAATTTAAAATTCTAAAAAAGCGCCACTTTTCTATATGAGATATAAAAAGTGGCGCTTTTTTAGAATGAAATAACCTGAAAATTTTACAGTTTCAAGTCATCAACATCATTGTAATGAACTTTCTGAACAATCGTTCCGTTTTGTACCACTACAATACTTGGGTTTGCTCTTTCAACTGTTTTTAATGCTGTTGCATCGCAGAAATAAAATTCGGTATCTAAATTATATAGTTTTTTAGCTTTTGCAATTTCATCAGCTCCAGAAGCCGTCATTGCAATTACTTTGTATCCTTTTGCCTTTGCATCTACGCTTACTTTTGCTAACTTTTCCATTCCCTCAGGATTAGATAAAGTTAAATCGTAAGTTACAAAAATCAATAATTTTGGTTCTTTTAATAATTCTTCTTTATAATCAGAATCATCTTTTGTCATTGTAAAATCGTGAATTGGCGGAACATAGCCTTCTGTAATCACCTTGTCTTTTCTATCCACAAACGTTGCACCTTCCGGAATATTCATTAAATCTTTCTCAGTAAATTCTTTGTCAACACCATTTACTTTGTAAATAAAAATCATTTCAACCACAGATTTTGGTGCGCCTTCCGGAATTTCCATTCCTTTTTCAATGTTTGTTCCAACTTTATAAGGGCGGAAGTCTTTTATAGGATTATGGTTTAAAACCCAAACAGCCATTAAAACACATAAAACAATACTAATTAGAGTAATTAAATTGGTAACTAATTTTGAAAATAAAGGTTTAACTAATTCTTTATTGATGAATAAAATTAAGATAAAGAAAAGTAAAACAACATCTTTTGTAAATGACTGCCAGGGAGTTAAGTGTAAAGCATCTCCAAAGCAACCGCAATCTTTTACCACATCAAAATAAGCAGAGTAGAAGGTAAGGAATGTGAAGAAAACAATTAAAAGCAATAAAGCCCAAATTGTCAATTTTGATTTATAACCAACTAACAGCATTACTCCTAAAACTACTTCTAAAATTACCAAGAAAATTGCTAAACCTAAAGCCAAAGGCTCTAAAAAAGGCATATTGAAAACTGGTTCACTAAAATATTCAGCTAATTTATAAGAGAAACCAACCGGGTCGTTTAGTTTTATTAATCCAGAAATGATAAATAGTACGCCGACAAATAATCGGGAGAATTGGGTAATGATGTTTTTCATAAAATATTAAATTTAAAATCCAATTTTAAAATTCCAAATTCCAAAATCATGTTGAAAAGTTGGAATTTGGAATTTATTTTTTGGAATTTTATTAATTGATTGGGTTTAAAATTAAAGCAAAAACAGAATAATTAATCATATCCTGATAATTAGCATCGATTCCTTCAGAAACTAAAGTCAGACCTTTATTATCTTCAATTTGCTTAACGCGAAGTAATTTCTGCAGAATCAAATCAGTTAAGGAACTCACGCGCATGTCACGCCACGCTTCGCCGTAATCGTGATTTTTAGCTTCCATTAAGTCTTTGGTTAACTTTACTTTAGCATCATATAATTCGGTTGCTTTTTCAACATCTAAATCAGGCTGGTCAACAACACCTAATTCCAATTGAATTAAAGCCATAATAGAATAATTGATAATTCCGATAAATTCTCCTTTTTCATCTTCATCAACTTTACGGACATCATTTTCCTGTAAACTTCTGATTCTTTGTGCTTTTATGAAAATTTGATCGGTCAATGACGGAAGTCTTAAAATTCTCCATGCACTGCCGTAATCTTTCATTTTATTGATAAATAAGGTTCGGCAAACCGTAATTACATTATCAAATTCAAGGGAAGTATTCTTCATTTATTGCTGTATATTTGCTAAAATTTCTTCAAAAATAAGGATAATTTTTTAAGAGTTTCAAGTTTAAGGTTTTCTTTGTTTGAAGTTTTTTCTTAACAAAGTGTTAATGCACAACTTGAAACCTGAAACCTGAAACAAAATAAACAATGACAATTAATTGTAAAGGCGAACTTATAGATTTATCGATTCCCAAAGTAATGGGGATTTTGAATGTTACGCCGAATTCTTTCTTTGACGGAGGAAAATATAAAAATGAAGACGAGATTATCTCGCAGGTAGATAAAATGCTTTCAGAAGGCGCTGCATTTATAGATATTGGTGCTTATTCCAGTAAACCAAGTGCCGAATTTGTCTCTGAACAAGAAGAAATCGCCCGAATTGTTCCCGCCATAGAATTGATTTTAAAGCATTTTCCAAAAGCATTATTATCAATTGACACCTTTAGAGCCGAAGTTGCAAAAGCAAGCATAGAAAGCGGCGCCGCGATTATAAATGATATTGCAGCTGGCGAACTCGATGATAAAATGTTTGATGTAATTGCAAAATACAATGTACCATACATTATGATGAACATGCGTGGGAATCCGCAGTCGATGCAGAGTTTAACGCATTATGATGATATAGTAAAAGAAATGCTTTATTATTTTTCTGAAAAAGTTAAAAAAGCAAGAGCTTTAGGAATCAACGATTTGATTTTAGATCCAGGTTTCGGTTTTGCCAAAACTACTGATCAGAATTATGAAGTGATGCAAAAAATGGAGCTCTTCAATGTCTTAGAACTGCCTGTTTTAGTTGGTATTTCAAGAAAATCTATGATTTATAAAACGCTGAATAATACAGCACAAGAAGCCTTAAACGGAACAACTTTTCTCAATACAATAGCTCTAACAAAAGGAGCAAAGATTCTTCGCGTTCATGATGTGAAAGAAGCGGTGGAGTGTGTTACTTTGTTTGAGAAAATGAATTTATAATCTCGTCATTTTGTCATTTCGACGAAGGAGAAATCACACTAGCACCTCGACAAAGATTGGCGATTCACTTTGAGAAATTACTCGTGTGATTTCTCCTTCGTCGAAATGACAACTTTGCATTAAAATAAAAAACATGAAATACATTACTTTAATTATTGCCTTCCTTCTTTTCTCCTGCGGAAAAAAAGAAGACGTTCTACTTCCAAAATCTAACGTCACAATTGTAAAAGACGTACAAGATCTATCGCCGATTTACATCTTTTTTAAAGTCGAAGGAAAAGATACAATTGCTGAAGTGAACCGAAAAAGCAGTATCATTTCCACCAATTGGATTTTCAATATTGACAAACGTCTGCCATTAAAGTTGGTAATTCCCGAAATAATGAAACTTCAGGAAAAAAAGCGAGCCGACAGTGCGCACAAAAACGAGAATGCCGAAAATTATTATTCGTATGCTGATTCTGTTGGAAAAAATTTAGCCTTTCTGCCTTTCACGAAAGTGTTTTATAAAAATAAAAAACCAATGGATCAACCAGGTTTTGTATTTGAATTCAGAAAAGGAAATGATTTAGTTTTGTTAAACAATCACTTTGAAGTTAAGAAAGATAACATTCTGAAAGAACTTTATAAAATTAATTTTGCTATTAATCCTAAAATTGTTTTCATTTTTGATGAGAACATGAGTTACGAAGAGTATATCCAAAATAAAATTTTAGTTCGTGATCTTGATACTTTTAATGATGAAATTCCAAGTGAATTCATTTTCTAAAAACTTGAAATCTGAAACAAATAAAACCTGAAAAAAAAACTACTGATGATGATAAGGTTCATTCCTTAAAATCGTAAATCCTCTATACAATTGTTCGATAAAAAATAAACGGACCATTTGATGCGAAAACGTCATCAGCGAAAGCGAAATTTTTCCCTGTGCTTTGCTGTAAACCGTATCAGAGAATCCGTAAGGGCCGCCAATTACAAAAACCAAAGTTTTAATTCCCGAATTCATTTTCTTTTGTAATTCTTCAGAAAAGCCAACACTGGAGAAGTTTTTTCCGTTTTCATCCAATAAAATCAATTGATCGGTTGCTGAAAGTTTAGACAAGATTAATTCACCTTCTTTTTCTTTTTGCTGACTTTCAGATAAATTCTTCACGTTTTTGATATCGGGAATAATCTCCAAATCAAATTTGATGTAAAATGACAAACGTTTGGTATAATCGTCAATCAAAGTCTGCAACGATTTGTTATCTGTTTTGCCTATAGCGATAAGTTTGATATTCATATTTAATTTTTTTGCAATCAGATTAAAAGGTTTAAAAACACATAGAGACATAGTTTTTACTTTGTCTTTAAGAGGCGTTTCACTTATTTAAACAAACATAGCTATGTGTGAAAGCTTGCTTTTTTTGTAATCTTAATTAAGTAGTATAAAAAAATCTATATTTCTATGTGTTTAATTTTAGTACAATCCTTTAATCTGTATGCTGTTTTTTATTTTCAAAAACAGTTTCAAAATGTTCTACAATGGGAAACGGTTCGTAATAATGGTGTAAAATCTTTTTCCATTCCAAATAGGCGCTAGAAGTTCTAAATCCAATGGTGTGATCTTCAAGTGTATTCCAGTCAACCAATAAAAGATATTTATTTTCGACTTCCAGACATTTTTCTAAACGATGTCCTAAATAACCTTCGATTGAAGAAATGTAATCGCTCGCTTTTGCAAAATCAGCCTCAAATTGATGTGCTAGTTCTGGTTTTATAAAAAGAAAAACGGCTTCTAAAATCATATTTGTTAATGGTTTTTCACGCAGATTTTGCAGATTTAATTTTTCCTATTTTCTAAATAAAATCTTTATTAATCAGCTTAAATCTGTTTAAAATCTGCGTGAAATATTTCTTATAGATTATTTTAATTCTTAGAAAACTTCGCTTCAAAAGTTTTAAATCTATTATCAAGATCTTTTACCAATTGCTTTTTAACGGCTTCATCCTGAATAAAACTGTAATTGATGCTGTTGTAAACATATTGTTTTATTGCAGCGTACGAAACATCTGGATATCTTTTAGCTAATAAAACATATTGCTCTGTCATATTACTTCTTAAAATTCCCGCGTCGTCTGTGCTGATTACAATTGGCACATTAAACTCTTTGTAAAGCGTAAACGGATGTCTGTTTTCTTTTACTTTCAAAATGAACTCGTTACTCACTAAATTGATCTCGATCGGAATAATGTTTTTAGACATGTATTTCAATAAATCATACGAATTTGCTTCGTAAGCGATATCAACTCCGTGACCAATTCTTTTAGCGCCCGCGATATAAATTGCGTCATTAATATGCCATGTTAACTCTTCTGGCTGTACCAAACCTAAAGTCAGTTCGCCTGCATGAAGCGTATATTTTACGTCTGGAAATTTAGAATTACAGTATTTAAACATCACCATGTGCAGCCAATAATCTTTCATGGAATTTTCACCATGTTCCGGAGAAACGATATTTACGCCTGCAGTTAGTTTACTTTCGTTTGATGAAGTAAAAGCGATAACCAGATTTTTAAATAAATCAACCGGTTCCATAAAACGCAGTACAAAGTTTTGATAACGCATTGTAAAGCGCTCATCATCAATTTTTAGATCTTTATGAAGTTTTGCAAGGAAATTATTGTTGAAATCGTCCGCATATTTTTTAGCGTCTTTTTTCTGAATTGATTTATACAATCCGTCTAAAAGTTTTAAAACTGCTTTTTCATCTTTTTGAGAAGAAGCCTGACGAAGTCTCGCATTGAAATCTGTCAAATCTGAAACATTCATATCGCATGGAATTGTTGATAATTGCGTTTCGATGTAAGAAACATTTTCAGCAATAGCTCGTTTTTTTAATTCGAGCATTCCTTCGGCAAAATGACCTTTAATAGTAGGTTCGAATTTCATAAAAGAATCAAAAAACTGATCATCAGAAGGTACAGAGCCATTATAATCTTTAACCGACCATGTCTGCATAATTTGTTGTTCGTAAAATGGCAGTTTGTCTTTAAGAGATGAAAAGCGTTCCCAATTTCCTTTTTCCGGTTTGGTTTTCGAAACCGCCAAAGTTTCCAAATTCAAATAAAAGTCTTCTGCAATGGCTCTTTCTAAAAGCGGTTCTGCATAAATTGATCCTGAAAAATGGTGGTGTAAATCGCCTCCTTTAGGCATTTGTTGAAAAAAAGCTGTTAAGAGAGCTTCATTATTTCTGATTTTTTCTAAATAACTTTCAGCCGATTGAGAAAAGCCGATTTGTGCTATAAAAATACAGAAAAGCGTAATTATCCTTGTCATACTCTAAGTTTAAATTACATGCAAATATACGAGTTTTCGAGGAGATTTTAAAATTTGTTTTTTTGAGGTTCAAAGGTTCAGAGTGGCAAAGGGACAAAGTTTAATTGAAATGGATGATATTATAAAAAAGAAAAGACGAACCAAAGTCCGTCTCAGTATTAAAAATTATTAGGTATTAAGAGAAACCTCTGAACCTTTGTAACTTTGTTTCTTTGTTCCTTTTAAGAAAACAATACATCCCTAATATCTTCATTCTTGTCAAAAACACTTTTTGCAAAAGGACAAAGCGGAATAATTTTTAGGTTGTTATTTCTGGCATAATCAACGATAGCCATAAGCAGTTTCTTTCCAACGCCTTTTCCGCCGAATTCGTCGCTGACTTCTGTGTGGTCAATTATAAATTTTGAATCTCCAGCCCAGGTATAGCTCATTTTTCCAGCTTCTTTCCCGTCTTCTGTTGCTTCAAAGTGGCCTTTTTTTGTATCGTTTATTTGTTTGATTTCCATATTTTTTATACTAAAGAGGTTTCTATTTTAATTGTATTTACAAGTGTTTTATGAACAGGACAACTATTTGCAATTTTCAAAATTCGTTGTTTTTGTGCATCGTCTACATTTCCTGTAATTAGGATTTTTGTTGAAAATAAAGAAACGGAATGTTCTTCATTTTTGTCAAAATCAACCCAAATACTAAGTTCTGGAACATCCCAGCCTTTGCGGTCAATATACATTCGCAATGTAATTAAGGTGCAGGAAGCAAGAGAAGAAGCCAAAAGTTCAAACGGACTAAATCCTAAATTTTTGCCACCCATTTCTTGTGGTTCATCAGAAATAAGGATGTTTCCTGATTTAGAAGTTATTTCAGTACGATATTTACGTGTATCGATTGTGGCTTTAATGGTATCCATATTTATTTGATTCTTGGTTGAGGTAATGGCACAAATTCGGTTTCGCCTGGAACTTTTGGGAAAGTTTGGTTTGTCCATTCAGTTTTTGCTTTTTCGATTAATTCTTTATCCGAAGAAACAAAATTCCAAAAGATAAAATGTTCTTCAGGAAAAGGCTGTCCGCCAAAGATGTAAACTGTAGAGTTTTCAGCAATTTCAAACTCACAAAGTGTACTGTCGTTTGTAATCAGGATTTGTTTCGGATCGTAAACGTATTCACCGCTTTTAATGCTTCCTTCTAAAATATACAAACCGCTTTCGCCGAATAAATGATTTCCAATATTAATTTTCTTAGCTTCCTTACTTTTAATTTCAATAAAATAAAGCGGACTGTAAACTGGAACCGGCGATTTTTTGCCAAAAGCTTCTCCCGCAATTAATTTATAGGAAACGCCGTCTTCTTCCCAAGCCGGAATTTCATCTGCTTCAACATGCGTAAAATTTGGGTCCATTTGTTCCAATTCTTTTGGAAGCGCCACCCAAATCTGCAACCCGTGAAGCATTTTGTCTGAATGTCTTAAATATTCGGGAGTTCTTTCGGAGTGAACTATTCCTTTTCCGGCCGTCATCCAATTTACGGCTCCGGGTTTTATTTCTAATTCTGTTCCTAAACTATCGCGGTGCATAATGCTTCCTTCAAACAAAAAAGTAAGAGTCGAAAGTCCGATATGCGGATGCGGCGGAACGTCCATATTTTCATGATCGCTTAAATGTGCAGGTCCCATATGATCGATAAAAACAAATGGGCCAACAGCTCTTTTCTCGCGAAAAGGCAATAAACGGCCTACCATAAAGTTGCCAATATTGGCAGCACGTTCTTCGATAATTAAACTGATATTTGACATGTGGTATCTTGATTTGATTTGAAAACAAAATTACAGTTGTGATAGAAATCTGTAACTTAATTTAGGTTAAGAAAAGTTGTTTAGTGTATGTATAAAAGTAGTGAAAATATGCAATTATTCAAATTGTTGATTTTGATGTTTTTACGTTTTTGTGTCATTTCGACGAAGGAGAAATCTTCGCAAGAAACTCGACAAAGATTGAATTCTCTTTGCGGAGCTGCTTGTGGAGATTTCTCCTTCGTCGAAATGACAAACTAGACGATTACAACTTTATTATTTACGAAATTTGTATTTTTAATCAATCAATTCAAACTCCAAGACCTCGCTTTCCGTTCCATTAATTATAATCGATAGCTGATGATTTCCCGTATGAAAAACTCTGGTCGTAATTAATTTAAAAGATTGATTTCTTTCAATTTTAATTAATTGATTTGGATGATAGACCTTTTCACTGATTTTAAAGACTTTTTTAGCCAAATGCCCTTTTGCTTTTTTATAATGAACAGCATATTCTAAACGAATCGTTTTTGGTTCTTCGTTTTTATTATTTAAATGAAATTGAAACTGCAGATATTCTCCAATTTTCACTGTCGGTGTTTTAATTTCAAAAGAAGAAAGTTCAATATTAGTGCTTTCCAAACCATAATGACTTAAAATTTCCGGATGACCTTGTTTTAATAATGTTCTGCATCCGTGTTTGATAATTGCGTCTGTTTCCTTAGTTTGACCTTTCCATCTTGAAGCAATTTCGAGCACGATCTGCGGATTATCTTTTGCAATATCATTTATATTATTGGCAACACTTCTGCGAACATATTCTGAAGGATCGTTTTTTAGATTTTCTAAAATAGGCAGAATAGAAGTAGGGTCTTTTTTAAGAAACGGAATGGCCATTGCCCATGGTAATCGCGGACGAGAACCTTCACTGGCTAATCTTCTTACATGATGATTTTTGTGAAGTGACCATTTAATCATTTCTTCAATCATTTGTTCTTTGTATTTTAAGATAAAAGGACGAACAGCAAATTCACAGCTTATAAACTGCGTTATGGAAACGAAGGCTTTCGCCGAAGTTTTAAAATCGTCTAAACCGTACATTTCGATATAATCGGCAAAAAATATGAACGCCAGATTTCCTTCTGTAAATTTATTTTCCTTTAGATTTTCGATTATTTTATCAATTAAAGAGACGGCTTCGGGAAAGTTTTGAGGCATAAATTGATGCAGTACAACTGTGGTATGTTTCATTCTTTCTTTCCATTCTTTTTGAGCAAAATCACCTTCGTAAATTGCTTCAATAAATTTTTGTTTGTTGAATAAAGGATGCACTTCGGCGACAGCCTGACTGAATTTTTCGTAAAAAGAAACCGAATAAATGTCTTTAATTAACCCCATAAGTTTTTCATGATTGAACCTCAAAGATATTTAATGTTTGTAATTAAATTATGGTTTCGCTATGAAGTTTTAAACACATGGAAACATAGAATTTAAAATTAAATATAAAGTCATTTAAAAAAAAATCAGATATCTTGGTCACTTAAGCTATGTGAATTAATGCAAGTGGAACGCCTTTTTAAGAAAGATAGTTTCTATGTTTCTATGTGTTTAAAAAAATAGATGTGTTAAGTATAAAATTAAGTTAATAAGAAACTTTTTGCAGAAAGTAAACTTTTAAATCCATAAAATATATCCTAATTTAGCATATTATAAAAATAGAAAAATGATTAGTCAAGCCCAATTTCAAGCAGAATTACAACTTTTAATAAGCAATGCCATTAGGGAAGATGTTGGTACAGGCGATTATAGTTCGCTTGCCTGTATTCCAGATAGTGCGCATGGTCAGGCCAAACTATTGGTAAAAGACCAGGGAATAATTGCCGGTGTTGAAGTTGCCAAAATGATATTTGAACATGTAGATCCAAAATTAAAAGTGAAAACTTTTATCGAAGACGGAACACACGTAGAATATGGCGAAGTTGTTTTTGAAGTTTCCGGAAGTTCACAATCTATTTTAAAAGCCGAAAGAGTAGTTTTAAATACCATGCAGCGTATGTCTGCTATTGCAACAAAAACCAATCACTATGTGAGGCTCTTAGAAGGAACTGGCGCAAAAATATTAGATACACGTAAAACAACTCCAAATTTTAGAGCTGCAGAAAAATGGGCTGTAAAAATAGGAGGGGGCGAAAATCACCGATATGCGCTTTACGATATGGTTATGTTAAAAGACAATCATATTGATTTTGCAGGCGGAATCACGCGTGCAATTTCTAAAACAAAAGAATATTTAAAAGAAAATAATCTCGATTTAAAAATTATTGTTGAAGCCCGTAATTTAGATGAAATCAGAGAAATTTTATTGAGCGACGGCGTTCACAGAATCCTGATAGATAACTTTAATTATGAAGATACCAAAACGGCAGTAAAATTGATTGGTACAAAATGCCAGACAGAATCTTCGGGAAATATAAATGAAAAAACAATTCGTGAATATGCGCTGTGCGGCGTAAATTATATTTCATCTGGAGCATTAACGCATTCGGTTTACAACATGGATTTGAGCTTAAAAGCGTTTTAAATTGTTAATTGTAAATGATCAATTATTAATTTAAAAATCTAAGAAGTCTCACCTCTAAGAAGTCTAAAAATCTAAAAATATGTCGAAAGAGATAGAAGCTCGGATTGAAAAACTGCCTGTAATACGCAACTTGGCTCGATTTTTAAAGAGAATAAAACTCCCTTGGTTAGAGGGATTTTCTTTGTATGATTTACTTGAGATGTATACTTTAGGAATTCTTGAAGGAGCATTTTCGTATCATGCCAGTGCGGTTTCTTTCAGCTTTTTTATGGCTTTGTTTCCTTTTGCCTTATTTATTTTAAACTTAATTCCGTTTATTCCGATAGATAATTTTCAGGAAGATTTTTTACAGTTTGTACAGCAGGGAGTACCGCCAAATACTTATGATGCAATTAGTAAAATTATAAGCGATATCTTAAATAACAGTCACTCCGGATTATTATCATCGGGATTTTTGCTTTCCATTTTTTTAATGGCAAATGGCATAAACGGGATTTTAAGCGGTTTTGAATCGTCGAAACACGTTTTTGATAAAAGGGGCTGGTTTAGCCAATATTTAGCAGCGCTGGCTATTTCACTTGTAATGACCATTATTTTGTTTGTAACAGTGGCTACGATAGTTGTTTTTGAGGTTTTTATCCAAAAAACTATTATTCAGGATGTATTGAGCGACAGGATTCCGCTGATTATTTTAGGAAGGTATTTGTTTGTTATATTAATGATTCTTATAACATCCTCAATATTATTACGTTATGGTACAAAACAATATAATAAAGTTCCTTTTATAAGTATTGGATCTGTTTTTACGACGATCTTAATTGTTATATCTTCGTTCTTTTTTGGAATTTGGGTTATAAAATTCTCAAAATATAACGAACTTTATGGTTCTATTGGAACTTTATTAATTCTAATGTTTTATATTTGGATAAACTGTATGATTCTGCTTTTAGGGTTCGAATTGAATGCTTCTATCAGAAAATTAAAACAAAAAAAAGAAAAATAATATGAAAAATTTGATGCTAACTATCGGAGTGTTCTTCTTTGCCTTAACCATGCAAAGTCAAAGTGTAATTGGAAAATGGAAGACCATTGATGACGAAACAGGTGAAGCAAAATCGATTGTAGAAATCTATGAAAAATCAGGTAAAGTCTATGGTAAAGTTATAGAAATCCTTCGCGAAAGCCACAAAAAAGATGCGTGTGTAAAATGTGAAGGTGCAGATAAAAACAAGCCGATTCAAGGAATGGTAATTATAAATGGTCTTAAAAAAGATGGTTCAGAATATAACGGAGGTACAATTTTAGATCCTACAAGTGGAAAAAAATACAAATGTTATATCACACTAGAATCTGCAGATAAATTAAAAGTTCGTGGTTATGTGGGAGTTTCTATAATGGGAAGAACCCAATACTGGACACGAGTGAAAAATTAATTCAAAATAATACATGCGAAAATTAGCTTCGATAATTTTATTCTTAGCCATAACTTCAAGTAGTTTTGGGCAATCTAAGAACTCGCCATTACAAATAAGTCATCTTACAGGTGACTTTTATGTTTATAGAACTTTTAGTGATTACAAAGGAACAAAGATTTCTGCCAATGCCATGTATCTGGTTACAGACAAAGGGGTTGTGTTATTTGATGCTCCTTGGGACACAACGCAGTTTCAGCCGTTATTAGATAGTATAAAAACAAAACATCATAAAGAAGTGGTGATGCTTTTTGCAACGCATTCTCATGATGATCGTGCCGGCGGGTTAGATTTTTATAGAAAAAAGGGAATCAAAACTTATACAATAAAATTAACGGATGATATTCTTAAAAAAGAAAACAAACCAAGAGCCGAATTTATAATTCCGAATGATAAAACTTTTACAGTCGGACAGTATACTTTTGAGGTTTATTATCCAGGAAAAGGTCATGCGTCAGACAATATTGTAGCTTGGTTTGAAAAAGAGAAAGTACTTTACGGAGGTTGTTTTATTAAGAGCGCCGATGCAAAAGATTTAGGTTATTTGGCAGATTCTGACGTAAAAGAATGGAAAAAATCTATTGGTAGAGTAAAGGCAAAATTTAAAAATCCAGTTTATATTATTTCAGGTCACGAAGATTGGACTAATACAGAATCTTTAAATCATACTTTGGAATTAGTTAATGCGTATTTGGCTCAAAAATCTTCAGGAAAAAAGTAACTTTGCTCTTATATATTTAGTACATGTTTTTTATCGAAGTTATTTTACCGCTTTCTTTAGCAAAAACCTTTACGTATCGTGTTTCTGAGGCCGAATTCCATTTTATTAAAAAAGGAATGCGGGTTGCGGTGCCTTTTGGTAAAAATAAAATCTATACAGCGCTTGTATTAGATATTCACGAGAATGCGCCAACATTATATGACGCAAAAGAAATTCACCAAATTTTAGATGAAAAACCCATTGCAACCGAAACGCAGATTAAGCATTGGCTTTGGGTTGCCAACTATTATATGTGTGGTATTGGTGATGTATATCGCGGAGCTTTTCCAACCGGATTATTGTTAGAAAGTGAAACTATTGTTTCTCATAAACCAGAAGTTATTGTAAATGATTCTGAACTTTTAGATGATGAATTTTTAATTTATGAAGCTTTGCAGCATCAGAGTTCGCTTAAAGTGCAGGAGATTGCTTCTATTTTAAATCGAAAAAACATTCTGCCAATTCTTCAAAAATTGATTGCCAGAGATATTATAGTTTTAGAAGAAGAAATAAAGGAGACTTATAAACCTAAATTGGTTCGTTATGTGAAATTGCATGCTCAATACGAAACAGATCGAGGTTTACAAGAATTGCTGGAAGTTTTGAAGAGAGATAAACAAAGAGAAGTTGTTTTGACTTACTTTCAGATTAGCGCTTCAGAAAAGAAACCTATAACTGAGAAAAAATTGGTTGAAGTTTCAGGATGCACTTCGGCTGTTATTAAAACTCTGGTTAAGAATGAAATCTTTGAGGAGTATTATTTACAGCACGATCGAGTTTCTTTTAATGGAGAAAAATCAGAAAAAGAACTTCAGTTAAGTGAAGCGCAGCAAAATGCCTTTACAGCGATTAAAGAGAGTTTTTCTGAAAAAGAAGTTTGTCTGCTTCACGGCGTTACTTCAAGTGGAAAAACGGAAATTTATATTAAATTAATTGAGGAATACCTGCAGACAGGAAGACAGGTTTTGTATCTGCTTCCAGAAATTGCGCTCACAACACAATTAGTTTCTCGTTTACGACTTCATTTTGGAGATAAAGTTGCAGTTTTTCATTCGAAATATAGCAACAATGAAAGAGTTGAGGTTTGGAAACAAACCCTTGAAAATTCAGAAAAGGCACAAATTGTAATAGGAGCAAGGTCGGCTTTGTTTCTACCTTTTAATGATTTAGGTCTGCTGATTGTTGACGAAGAACACGAACAGACTTTTAAACAGACTGATCCCGCGCCGAGATACCACGCCAGAGATGCAGCAATTGTTTTAGCAAATTTTCATAATGCTAAAGTTCTTTTAGGTTCTGCAACTCCAAGTATTGAGACGTATTTTAATGCTCAAAATGAAAAGTACGGTTTGGTTACGCTTGCAGAACGTTATAAAAATGTTCGTATGCCCGAAGTTGTTTTGGTTAACTTAAAAGACAAACATTTCAGAAAAAGAATGACAGGGCATTTTAGTGATCTTCTAATAGAGGAAATTGCAGAAGCTTTATCTTTGGGTGAACAAGTGATTTTGTTTCAAAACAGAAGAGGATATTCTCCTATAATCGAATGTTTGACTTGCGGTCACGTACCGCATTGCCAGCAGTGTGATGTAAGTTTGACGTATCATAAACATAAAAACCAGCTTCGTTGTCATTACTGCGGGTACTCTATCGCAAAACCTACCAATTGTCACAGCTGTTCCAGTATCGATTTGACTACAAAAGGATTTGGTACCGAGCAGATAGAGCAGGAGTTAATCTCTCTTTTTCCCAAGGCTAAAACTGCTAGGATGGATCAAGATACCACTCGAGGCAAGTACGGTTTTGAAAAAATTATTGATACTTTTAAGAATCGAGAAATTGATATTTTGGTTGGAACTCAAATGCTGGCCAAAGGTTTGGATTTTGATAATGTAAGTCTCGTTGGAATTATGAATGCAGATAATATGCTGCATCATCCAGATTTTAGGGCTTTTGAACGCAGTTTTCAAATGATGACACAAGTTGCCGGAAGAGCTGGAAGGTCTGAAAAACAAGGAAAAGTAGTTATTCAAACCTATAATCCAAACCATAATACAATTCAGCAAGTTACAAACCATAATTATATGGGTATGTATAAAGAGCAATTGTATGATAGACAGATTTATAAATATCCGCCTTATTTCAGAATTATAAAACTGACTTTAAAACATAAGGATTTTGATAAGTTGAAAGAAGGCTCAATGTGGTTGTATCAGGTTTTAAGCCAAAATTTGGGAATGCCTGTTTTAGGGCCAGAAGAACCTGCCATCAGCAGAATTCGAAATGAATATATAAGGACTATTCTAATCAAAATTCCGCAAAACCTGCATCTTGGAAACACAAAAAAAACTATTCAGAAAATGTTGAATAGTTTTGAGGCTGTGGCTCAATACAGAGCTATAAAAGTTGTGATTAATGTAGATTTCTATTAATAATAATTAAGAAGAAGTAGAAAGTGCTCGTACTAAATCTTCTTTTTTGTTGCGGCTTAATGGTATTTTGGTAATCCCAATTTCGGCAAACTTGCTGTTAAAGCGCTCTACCTTATCTATATTAATAATGTACGATTTGTGAACACGAATAAATTTATCTTTTGACAAATCATTTTCAAAAGACTTCATTGTTGAAAGAACAAGATTGCTGTCGTCCTCTGTCACAACTCTTACATAATCTCCAAAAGCTTCAATCCACTTAATTTTAGAAGTAAAAATTTTAAGTTTTTTAAGATTACTTTTGATGAAAATATGCTCGCCTTCTTCTTCTTTAACGTCTTTCTTGAGAAGATGCATGTCGATTGCTCTTTTTACAGAAGCATTAAAGCGATCTACCGCAATTGGTTTTTGCAGATAATCTGTTGCATCATAGTCAAAAGCTTTTAAAGCATATTCAGCTTTAGAAGTAATGAATATAATTTGAGGTTTCGATTTTAATCCGTCTAGGAAGTCAAAACCATTAATAACAGGCATTTCTATATCAAGGAAAATTAAGTCAATATTATTTAATGAGATACAACTTTTTGCTTCAATAGCATTAGAGAAGTCGCCAATTAAATGCAAGCCTGGGTGATTATTAACCAATTTGGCAATAATTGTCCTTTGTATAGAACTATCATCTACAACAACACAGTTTAGTTTCATAACTTTAAATTTAGAATAAATTCAGGATAGCAGTAGTAAATGTATTATTTTTTTGGAAAAAAAACTAAAATGAGCGCACATTTTTTGCATTATGACGAATAAAAGGAAAAAAGTGTTGTATATATAAATATAATGATTACTTTTGCACCCAATTTTAACAAATAAAATTTTTATTTATGAATCATTATGAAACTGTTTTCATTTTAAATCCCGTTTTATCTGAGGTTCAGGTGAAGGAAACAGTAACGAAATTTGAAGAATTTCTTACTAGTAGAGGAGCTGAAATGGTATCGAAAGAGGATTGGGGTCTGAAAAAAATGGCTTACGAAATCCAAAACAAAAAAAGTGGTTTTTACCATTTATTCGAATTCAAAGTAGCTGGAGAAGTTCTAATTGCTTTTGAAACTGAATTTAGACGTGACGAAAGAGTTATGCGTTTCTTAACTGTAAGTTTAGACAAGCATGCTATTTCATGGGCGGAAAGAAGAAGAGCAAAATTAAAATCTACTAAAGCTTAATTATTATGTCTACAATAGAGCAATCTGCAAAAGGAAAAAAAGACGGAGATATCAGATATTTAACGCCTTTAAACATTGAAACTAACAAAACTAAAAAGTATTGCCGTTTCAAAAAATCAGGAATCAAATATATCGATTATAAAGATGCTGATTTCTTATTGAAATTCGTTAATGAGCAAGGAAAAATTCTTCCTCGTCGTTTAACTGGAACTTCATTAAAATACCAAAGAAAAGTTTCTGTAGCTGTAAAAAGAGCTCGTCACTTAGCTTTAATGCCATACGTGGCCGATTTATTAAAATAATTAAAAACTCTAGTCGCTGGTTTCTGTTAAAGCAGAACCTAACTTCTAAAATATAAGGACAACAACATGGAACTTATTTTAAAACAAGACGTACAAAACTTAGGATTTAAAGATGATGTAGTATCTGTAAAACCTGGTTACGGTCGTAACTTTTTAATTCCTCAAGGTTTTGCTATTTTAGCAACTCCTTCTGCTAAAAAAGTTTTAGCTGAAAATCTAAAACAAAGAGCACACAAAGAAGCTAAAGTTGTTGCTGATGCTAAAGCATTAGCTGAAACTTTAAAAGCTCTTGAAATTAAACTTACTGCAAAAGCTGGTGGAGAGAAACTTTTTGGTTCTATCACTAATATCGATATTGCTGAAGCTTTAGAGAAATCTGGAAATGCTATCGATAGAAAATTCATCACTAGCGGTATCGTTAAACGTACTGGAAAATACAACGCGAGCATCCGTTTACACAGAGATGTAATCGTTGACTTACCATACGAAATTATTGCTGAAAAGTAATAGTTTTAAAAATCTATACTAAAATCCCGATGCAAATCGGGATTTTTTTGTTTAATGAAACGATTATTAATTATTAGACTTGATGTTGTTGGTTAAAGCATATTGCTTTTAGCGCACAGCGTAAAGCATAAAGCCTAAAAAAGAAATGAAATACGCAAGATTAACAAAAGAACAATTTGACGAACTGCATGCAGAATTTGCAAGTTTTTTAGCAACGCAGGCAATTGATAGAAAAGAATGGGAAGAGCTTAAAGAGAATAAGCCTGAAGTTGCTGAGCAGGAACTGGATGTTTTTTCAGATTTAATTTGGGAAGGCGTGTTAAGTAGAGCAGAATATTTGGAACATTTTTCAAAAAACCACATCTTTTTGTTTCATTGCTTTGATACTTACATACAATCGATTGTTTTAAAATCGCTTTCTCCTGAGACTGATTTCTTAACTAAAGAAGGTCTTCAATGGTTAAGCGATAATATGTTTACTGATAATATCGAAATGAAAGTAGGCAAGAAAGTGTTTACGGAAGAAAGAAATAGCTCAATCTTTGAGTTGATTAAACAGGGTGCATTTTTAAGTGACGGCCAATTATTTAATCAGATAAATACAATTATCGAGTCATAATTGACTCAAAACTGATTTTTTTAGTTTTTAAAAAGACAAACGGTTGAGTGTTAATTGTTTGTCTTTTTTTTATTTTTTTAACTTTTGTTTAAAGTTTACTTTAGCTTTTACTCCGTATTTCTACTCGTTTTTTTTGAATCCTTCAATATTTTAAATAAAAATTACTACCATTTATTTTTCTGTTGTATTTGGTCTGGATTACGGATAATTTCGTCGATAAAATTTGTATTTATGTAAGATTATACTTCTTTTTGTTCTATTTAACATTTTTTGTTCAACTTTTATTTAAGAATTTTTTTACGTCATAATTTTGTTAAAATTGTAGGTTTTTCTGATATTTTCGAGGGATTCAATATCTATTGTTTTTCTTAAAGAAATAAATTATAGGAATTTTATCCTTGTTTTGTGTTTGTGTTTTTTCTAATTTTAGAATACAAAAGTTAAACAAAGTTTCGCTTTAGTATTTTTATAGAAACATAAATGGTTTAAATAGTTTTTCTTATTTCCAAAACTGTTACTCCAAGTATGTTATTGAGATAGAATTTAAATTATAATAACTTAATAAATCTGCTTATGGAATTGACAATTACTTTCTTCATTACATTTATCTTAGTTGTTCATTTTATCTTAGCTTTATTTTTTAGTCTATTAAGCTTATTACGTCTCAATGATCAATTAAATTATTCTACGATTTTTAAATCTATATTTTTACTTAAAACTCCACATATTATATTACATTTTTTTATCTATCCATTTCGATGGCGGGAGAAAGAAATGTGATCTTTTATGATTTAAATAAATGTTCAAACCTTTGGCGATACTGCTAAAAATTTTAAAGGATGACTAATCAACTTTCTTTAGAATATTGAACATAGAAATATAAAAGAGAGAATTCCCCAATTCTACTTTTACTAAAAATTTTCATTATGAAAATTAGACCTGCAGCAAATCACTCCTCTGAGAAAATTGACTACAATCATTTTTTCTCACAAAAATTAGAACGCTTTCTATCTCTGCGAGATAAGATTTGTTCTATGGCATATTTTGGTATGTCGAATTCAACGTAATTTTTTAATAAACATTATTGTTAAGCTCTTTTTTTAAGCTTTCGATATTTGTTTTAACTATTTGATTTTTAACTGATTGTTTAATTGCGTAGGTGCTTGCACTTACTGCGAGAGGTGTTTTATTGTCCATTTTCTAATCTTCCAAATTATGAAAAAAAAATTTACTATTTGTAATCTCAAACTTCAAAAGAGATTATTGGGACTTTTAACTTTATTCTTTATATGCACTAATGCATTTTCTCAGACTATTTGTAGACCCGTGTCTCAAACTAATAGTCAAGGAGGTGGACTGGTGTGCTTAGGATTAGATGTTAACAGTCCAGCCAATGCTTATGACAGTGCTGGCTTAACTACCTATGCAACACTAACAAATGGTGTTGGGCTGCTTGGATGTTTTGTCGAAGAAACAGTAACCTTGAATCAGACGGCAAGGGCTGGTGATCAAATTGCTATTTACTTTGGTACAGGTAATGGCTTACTGGATGTCGGTCTATTAGCAAACGCGACTATTCAGGCAAAAAATTCAGGTGCCAACGTAGGTTCCAGTGTGGCATTAAATAATCCGCTACTGAACCTAAACTTGTTAAATGGTAATACCGTTGCAGTTGCAAGATATACGTTGACAGGCGATGCGAATCAAATTCAAGTTCAAGTCGGTGGACTAGTAAGTCTGCTGGTAAGTTTAAGAATTTATGATATTCGTTTAGAATTTGCGCAGCCAACAGTAACTGGTGGTCTAACACAAACGGTTTGTGCTGGTTCTACACCCACTCTTACGGCGACTCCAGCAGCAGGTACTACACTTGCCTGGTATAGTTCAGCGTCATCTACAACGCCTTTAGCAACAGGAAATACTTTTACTACTCCTGCTCTGAGTGCTGCTACAACCTATTATATAGGAATATCAAGAACAGCAGGTTGTGAAGGAAATGTTCGTGTGCCAGTTGTTTTAAATGTTTCTAATCCTGTTGCGCCTGCAATTAGTAATTCTGGACTTACAGTTTGCTCCACAGGAGCCACACAGCAGACTACTTTGTCAGTTTTAAATCCGGTACCAGGAACTACTTATTCATGGTATGCTTCAGCAGCTGCGACAACTGCCTTAGCAACAGGAACAACATATTCACCAACAGTTCCGTTAGGAACCACTCCTTTTTTTGTTGAAGCTTCTATTGGAAGCTGTACAAGTAATAGAATACAAACTAATGTAGTGGCTACAGCTGTTCCTGCAACTCCTACGGTTTTAACACAAAGTGTTACAATTCAATCAGGTCAGAATGCAACTTTAAATGCAACTACTTCTGAACCTGGAGTGCAACTAAATTGGTATGAAGCCGCTTCTGGAGGAACTGCAGTTGCAACGAATACAGCAGCTTTTACTACACCAATTTTAACTGCTACAAAAACATATTATGTTGAAGCACAAAGTCCAAACGGAAATTGTGTCAGCGCCGCTAGAGTTCCTGTTACAGTAACAGTTCAACCCGCAGCTTTAGGAGGATGTCTTGAAGCAAGCAGTCAATCGACTACGCAAAATGGTTTATGTTTATTATGTGGTTCGACAAATCCAAATAATTCTGTAGATGGAAATCCTGCAACAGCGGCGAGACTTACAGTTCCTGTTGGATTGATTAATGGCTGGATGCAGCAGACTTTGCAATTTACAAATCCAGGTAAAGCTGGTGATATTGTAGATGTAGAGTTGGAATTACCAGGAGGTTTAGCAGATGTTACATTATTAGGAGCTGTTAGTTTGGCAACTTATAATGGAGCAACTTATAATAATGATAGAATTGCAATTAATAACCCATTAATTACTTTGCAGCTATTAAGTGGTAATCGTTTTAGAGCCAGTGTTGTGGCTGGAGCAAATTTTGATCGTGTGGAAATTCGATTGGGAGGTTTGGCAACAGTTTTAACCAGCGTAGATATTTATCAGGCAACTTACAGATATAAGGCTCCAGCTATTACTGGTGATACAAGTGTTTGTAGTGGTCAAACAGCAACTTTAACAGCTTCACTAGCGGTTGGGGAAAGTATTAATTGGTACAGTGCAGCAAGCGGCGGAGCTTCGTTAGCTTCTACGGCGACCTTTACAACTCCAGCTTTGACAGCTGATACCACTTATTATGTTGAAATAACCAGAAATGGATGTGTTAATGGGGAGAGAAACCCGGTTCAGGTTCTAATTATCAGTCCAGTTGAACCAGTTGTGGTTGCAACTCCTTTAAACCTATGCGCTGGACGTACATCTACAATTACAGTTCAATCACCGGTAACGGGAACAACTTATAATTGGTACGATGCAAATTCTGGAGGAAATTTACTTTTTACAGGAACTTCCTTTTCAACGCCTGCTTTATCAACTACTACAACTTATTATGTTGAAGCAGTGATCGGTAGTTGTATATCAGCTAGAACACCTATACTCTTAAATGTTACTCCTGTACCAGATGCACCAACTGCGTTATCTTCTACGGTAATTATTCAATCGGGTCAAAATGTAACTTTACAAGTGAGTCCAGTTGCTGGTGTGGATAATGATTGGTATGATGCACCAACTGGCGGAAATCTAGTAGCTGTTGATACTGACAATTTTACACCTCCAACTCCTTTAACTTCTAATACAACCTATTACGTTCAGGCTAGAAATATTGCGGGAGATTGTTTAAGCAGTACTAGAACTGCTATCAATGTAGTGGTGATTAATGCTGTCAGTTCTTGCTTACAGCCAAATGGACAGTCAGTAAATATAGGCTCGGGAGTTGCATGTGTTCTTTGTTCTTCTAGTAATGAAGGTGCAGCAATTGATTTAGATATTAATACAGCCTCTACACTTACACTAGGAGTTTCTTTAGTTGGATCTTACATTGAACAAATACTAACTTTTGGTACTCCGGGAGAGGCAGGTGATATAATCGATGTAGAATTAAATTTACCAGGAGGACTTGCTGATGTTAGTTTGTTAGCATCTGTTAGTTTGGCGACTTTTAACAACACCGTTTATAATAATGATAGAACACCAATTAGCAGTAGTTTATTAAATCTTCAATTACTATCAGGTACTAGATATAAAGCTAGTTTTAAAACAAACGCTGTTTTTGATAGAGTAGAAATTCGATTGGCTGGAGGATTACTTACTGCTTTAACTAGTTTAGATATTTACGGAGCATCGTATAGATTTCCAGATGCTGTCATAACAGGAAATACTGCACCAATTTGTGCTAATCAAGCTGCTTTATTAACAGCCTCATCTACAGGATCAGAAGTGTATTCATGGTATAGTACACCAACTGGGGGAGTGCCTCTGACAACTACTCTTATTAATGGTGTAGAAACCCTAAATACTGGACCTTTAGCAGCAACAGCTACATATTATTTAGAAGCTGCTCGTGGAGGATGTCTTAATATTGCTCGTCAGCTTGTCACTGTAAATGTAAACCCATATTCAGTTGCGTCTGATATAATTGTTCCAAGTTCTTTAGAAGCTTCTTGTTCTGGTGAAGAGGTAATAGTACCCACTTCAGCTTTAGCAGGAGCACAATTTAGATACTATACTTCTCAAAATAAAGATGTTGAAATTGTAGACGGTACTGTTATTGGTTCAGCATCCTTTTCTAAAGATGCGGTAACTGGGGCGCTTACAATAACAAACTTAAATGCGGCTGGATCTCCTTACACTTATTTTGTTTCTGTTTCAAGTCCTACAACTTGTGAAAATCAGTTTAATACCTTACAGCCGGTTACAGTAACTTTTCCTTCAACTACGGCTTTAAATATAATTGCAACCCCGCTAGAAGGTTGTGGAAGTGCTAGTTTGAGAAATGCTATTACTAACTTTGATTCATCAGGAAATACAACTTATACTTTCTATGATCCTTCAAATAATGTTATAACTGCTGATGCTGCGGCTAATATCACCGTTAGCGGAAATTACTCAGTTGAAGCTCAGTTGACTACTGACACATGTCCATCTGCTAGGGCTACTATAGCAGTAGTTATTAGAGCATTACCTAGTTTGGTTGTAACTAATCCACAAGAATCTGTGAACATTGGTTCAAATGTTACTTTAACGGCAGTTTCAACTGGAACAATCACTTGGTTTGATCCGCAAGGAAATGCATTAACAGGACCTGCATTTACAACTGGAGTTTTAAATACACCAGGAGTTTATACGTACACTGCTGTTGCAAGCGATGGTTTTTGTACAGCAACTGCAACAAAAATAATCAACGTTATAGATCTTAGCAGTTGTCAATCATTAGCAGAGAGAGTATATGCAAATGCTCAGTCAACTGGAAATATACTTACAGGAACAGTTTCTAATCCTGCAAATGCTGTTGATGGAAATCCACAAACATTTTCAACAATTACTACTGGATTAGGTCTTTTAGGAATTGGTACAACATGGCAAAATTTAACTTGGCCAAGCGTTGTAACAAAAGGAACGCCAGTTACTGTTAAACTCGGATCTGAGTATAGTTTATTGGCTGTAGGTCAAAATCTATCTGTAGTTGGAACTATTGGAGGAGTTGATATTGGAGCAATGCAGTCAGTATCAGGTTCTTTATTAAGCTTAATCTCTGGAGATAATACTTATGAATTTACATTTGTACCTTCAGATGCATCAGGTCCACAAGATTATGATGGAATCCGTATCCAATCAGCTTCACTTGTAAGTGTTGCCCAAAACACAAAAGTTTTTGATGCGCACTATAATAGACAAGTTTCAAATGTAGCTTGTACACCAGGAGATATTCAAGATATTTTTTACGGAACAACAGACTTAGGTCTTCCTGTTGGAGCTGTAACAGCTGCAGTGGGGGTAAGTGATGCATGGAATATAGCTGACAACGATGTAACAACTTTTGCAACTATGTATAGCGGCGTTGGTGCATTAGCTGCTGCTGATTTAACAGTGCAATTTAAAACTCCATCTGTAGTAAGTGACTCTCTACGAATAGTCATTTCTAAACCAGGAGCGCTTTTAGATGTTAATTTACTTACTGGATTTACAATTCAGCGTTATTTAGGCAATGTTGCTGTTGGAGCTCCAATTCAGAATACTAGCAATTTACTAAGCATAAGATTGCTGCCAGGAAATTCTTTAGCAATGGTTCTAGTATCTTCACCAACAGAAATCTACGACCGAGTACGAATTCGTTTAGGTGGTGTTGTGGGGGTATTAGATTTCTTAAGAGTTCATACTGTAGAAAGAACAGCAAATACAACAGTTATTGGAGCAGATCCTCAAAATAAAATTACAGTCTGTCCAGGAGCTGCCATTACACTTCAAATTCCTGAAGAAGCGTGTTCAACTTATATCTGGTACGATGCTGCAACAGGCGGAAATTCAGTTGCAACAGGTCTTACCTATACAATACCAGCAAATTTACCAGCAGGAATTTATAAATACTACGTACAGCCAGTACGTTATGGTTGTGAAAGTTTTGCTAGGGGAGAAGTAACTGTTGAAGTAAAAGCTTCAGCTCCAGTTAATGCTTTAACAGATATCACTTTAAACGGAGGAACTATAACTTCAGTTTGTTCTGCTTCAGGAACTGTAACTTTAGCAACTGGTTTAAGCGGAACACCTGTTTTAACAAATCCAGTTTATGCTTGGTACAGTTTTGATGGTACAACAAGCGTGTTAATTCCTGGAGAAACAACAGCTCAGTTAGTAGTAAACGGATTAGCTCCGGGAACTTATACATACTATGTTGGAGTGAGTTCAGATGAATATTGTGAAACTGCAGCAGCAGATAGAAAACAAATTACATTCACAATTCTGCCTTCTTCAACAGTAAATGATATTTTGGTTGATGATTTAACTATTTGCCATAGTTTGCCAGCATCTTTAACACCAACAGCACCTGCACTAACAGCACCAGTATTTACTTGGTATTTAGATGCTAACAAAACGCAGCCAATTGCAAATGGTGCGGTTATTAATAATGTAACTTATACAATAGATGCTGCGGGCGTTCTTACAACTGTAGGACTAACAAAAGCAATGAGTCCAATTACATATTATGTAGCTGTTTCAAGTACTAATACTTGTGAAAATCTTGCAGGAACATTGCAAGACGCAGTAATAATGATTAGTGATCCAAATACGCCGACAACTTCAGACGATACTCAGGAGTTCTGTTTGTCTAATACACCAACAGTTGCTAATATTCAAGTAAACGAAAGCAATATTGTTTGGTACGACGCACCAACAGCAGGAAATGTGATTGCTTCGACTACGGCTTTAACAAGTGGTATCTATTATGCAGCAGCAACAGACGCTGTAACAGGCTGCGAAAGCAGTATAAGATTGGCTGTAACGGTTACTATTAGTAATCCAGCGACACCAACATTAGTAACAGGAGGAGTACAAAACTTCTGTCAGGTAAATGCACCAACATTTGCAAGTATTCAGACAAATGAAACAAATATTGTCTGGTACACAGCTTTAACAGGAGGAACAATTATTCCATCGACAACAGCATTAACAACAGGACAATATTTTGCGACAATTTTAGATCCAGTTTCTGGCTGTGAAAGCTCTGTAAGATTAACAGTTGATGTAATTGTAAATGATCCGGCTACACCAACATTGGTAACAGCAGGAACGCAAAACTTCTGTCAGGAAGATGCACCGACATTTGCAAGCATTCAGACAAATGAAACAAATATTGTGTGGTACACGGCTTTAACAGGCGGAGCTTTAATTCCATCTACAACCGCTTTGACAACAGGACAATATTTTGCAGCAATTTCTGATCCAGCTTCTGGCTGTGAAAGCTCTGTAAGATTAACAGTTGATGTAATTGTAAATGATCCGGCTACACCAACATTGGTAACGGCAGGAACACAAAACTTCTGTCAAGAAAATGCACCTACATTTGCAAGTATTCAGACAAATGAAACAAATATTGTGTGGTACACGGCTTTAACAGGAGGGACTTTAATTCCATCGACAACAGCTTTGACAACAGGACAATATTTTGCAGCAATTTCTGATCCAATTACTGGCTGTGAAAGTGCTTCTAGATTAACAGTTGATGT